>JAEEGF010394384.1_pt1 | contig 24668 bp, 19 predicted proteins | sample 9134171 | NCBI WGS metagenome assembly JAEEGF01 (sample SAMN16246542, study PRJNA631951) | gut metagenome | biome: gut microbiome; feature: rumen; material: AP-attached | host: Bos | place: Iran: Karaj | collected 2018-10
TCGTCTGGGCCTTTTCTTCTTTCGGGTTGCAGGCAACCAAAAGCATGGATGCCGCTGCGAGGGTCAGGAGGGTTTTGACAGTCTTGTTCATTCTTTCCTCTTCTTTTTAATATTCACCGGTGGCCTGCAGTAAGGCGTTGTAGGCGTTGTTCCAGTTGCAAACGGCGTTCATGTAGTCGAGCTTGGCGTTTCTCAGGCTCATGGTGGCGTCCAGGTAGTTGAGCTGGGTTTCCTTGCCAACCTTGTAGGCGGCCTCGGTCAGTTCCAGGTTCTTTTGGGCGAGTTCCACCGAGCGCTTTTTGAGTTCCAACTGGGTCTCGGCGTCGGCGAGCGTGTTGGCGCAGGCTTCAATCTGCATGCGGAAACCGCGTTCGGCGGTCTCCTTCTGGATTTGGGTGTTGCGCAAGTCAGACTTGGACTGCACCACGTTTTCGCGGGTCTGCATACCGTTGAAAAGGTTCATGGAGACGTTCAGGGCAATGTACTTGTTGATGTTCTTGTCCCAATCGGGGGCGTCCCACTTGTAGAATTCGTTCTGGTTGTTCTTGTAACCAACGCCGCCGATTAAGGCGACGGTCGGTTTGTAGCCTGCCGAAGAGATGTCGATTTTCTTTTCCATCATGTTCTCGGTCTCTTCGAGCATCAACAGTTCCTTGCGGCGTTTTTTGACGCTAGCCATGGATGTGTCGGGGTAGGGCAGGTTGTCTTCGGGGTTGCGGAGTTCGCCTTGGAACTCGACTTCGGAATCGTAGGGCATGCCCATGGTGTTGAGGAGGTTGTTCCTCGCGAGGACGCGACCCTTCTTGGCGGATTCCAGTTTGGACTGGAGCTCGTCGAGGGCGAGCTGGGCGCGGATTACGTCCAGTTCTCCTGCCAAACCGCTCTCGTAGGCGGACTTGGCGTAGTTGGTGTGTTCTTGTACTTGGGCGACGCTCGCCTCGGTGAATGCCACCGTGGAGTCCAAAACAATCAGGTCGTTAAAGGCCTTTTCAACGTCGTAGCGGACGGTCGCCTTGGTGTTGTCGAGGTTCACTTCTTTCAAGCGCTTGTAGGACTTGGCAATGTCGATGCCCGTGCCCACCTGGCCCGCGGCGTAGAGTACCTGGGTCACGGTGAGGTCGACTTTGGACTGCCAGCGGTAACCTTGGGCCTTCATGCCGTTGATGAGGCCGTCCAGGGCGGGACCAGCCACGACTGCGTCAAAGGGTTCTGCCCCCATCGTTGTGGCGGCGTCTGTGATGTCGGTCGTGTTCTTGACGTCGTCGAGGCCAAAAATGCGGGTGACTGTGGCACTGAGGTCCACCGACGGATAAGCGCGGCCGTAGCCTCCCTTGACCTGGGAATTGGCGGAAACCAGTTCCTCTTCGGCGGTCTTGATGTCCGAGGAATTTTCGAGGGCGGTTTTAATAGCCTCGTCGCGGGTATATGTTTTGCCAGCCCACGAGGGGATGGCAAAACTTATGGCGAGAAAGGTAAGAATGACGAATTGCCTTGACATTCGTTCTCCTGTAAATTAGACGCGACCAAATGTAAAAAAATATGGTGTCTAAAATAAGGGGTAAAATGCGGTTTTATGGACAGAAAGACCAAAAAAAAGGATAAAAGGAAAACCCCGCCACAGCGGGGCTTTGTAAAAATCGGTTTTGCGGGGGGCGAGCCGCCAGGGGCTACATCAGGCCGGGAATTTTCATACCGCCGGTGATGTCGCTCAGGCTAGACTGGGCGGCTTCATCCTTCTTTTTGATGGCCCCGTTGAAAGCCGCCATGATGAGGTCTTCGAGGGCTTCCACGTCGTCCTTGTCCACGACATCGGGGTTGATTTTGATCATGGTGAGCACGCCGTGCCCGTTCATGGCGACTTTGACCATGCCGCCACCGGCTTCGGCTTCAAAACTTTGCGTTTTTAGGTCGTTTTGGGCCTTCATCATCTTGCTCTGCATTTTTTGAAGGTCCTTCAGCATTTTACTCATGTCCATAATGGATTCCTCTTAGTTGTCGTTTTCTTCATTTTCTTCGCCTACGGGGGCAACCGAGGCCTTTTTCAACGGCACAGAATATACCAATTCTGCAGCGAAAATTTCTTGGAGTTTGGCGAGAGCGGGCTCTTTTTGCATGTCCAGCTCGTAGGGGCTCATTTTGGCGGTTTCGCGGATCTGGCGCTCTTCTTCGGTATAGGCGCGCGTTTTTACAGAAAGCTCGATTTTTGTTTGGAGTTTGTCCTCGAGGATGGTCTGCAACCGGGTGACGTACTCCGGGTGTTCCATGAGACTCTGGTAGTTCCACGAATTGTTGTTTTCGGACTCTCCCACATAGGTGAGGGCTACCGGGAAGGGGTTTGCCTTGGTGTCGCCTGTCTCGAGGACAGTCCCCGCCATGGCGGCCGAGAACACCAGGTCTCCGTCGTCGGCAAAACTCGCGCAAATACTGGGCCAGGCCGCAGCCAGTTCGTAGCGGGAATACGTCCCTGCCGAGACGCCGGAATAGCCGGCAAACGGGTCGTTGTACTCGATTTCGGGGGCGGAGTCTGCGGTTTCGCCTGCCTTGGGAGCCTGTGCTGCGTCAATGGCGGCCGAAACTTCAGCTACTTTTTTTTTTAACGCCTCGTCGGAGGCGCTTTTGGGGTCGTTGATAGCGGCGAGCGCGCGTCGAAGGTCCGTCAAGCGGTCAAGCCACGCCATGCGGGCGAAAGTCGTCTCTACAAGGAGCCGCGGGTTGGTGCTGTAGCGGAGGCTTGCCTGCAGGTCGATGAGCATCTTGGAAATGCGGAGAAGGTCGCCGTTGCTGAGCCCAAGACCGGTGGTCTTGAATTTTGAATAAAGTTCCTCGGTAATGGAGAGGTCGTCGGCGGTAAACGCGTCGATGCGCGTGTACAGCAGGTTTCTGAGGAACTTGCCGAAACCGTCCAATAACGGAGTGAACTCGATGCCGCGGGTGCAGGCGTCGTCCACCATCTTGAACACTCCCTTGAGGTCGTGACCTTCGATGGCGCTGATAAGGTTGAAAAAGAGCTCTACCGGCGGGATGCCCAAAATGCTGCGAACGGCGTCGGCGGTCATTTCGCTCCCGGTAAAGGCGTACGCCTGGTCAAAGTAGGTGAGACCGTCGCGCATGGAACCGTCGGCTTTTTCGGCGAAAATGTCGAGGGCTTCGTCGGTCGCGTTGATGCCCTCTTGCTCGCAAATGAAGCGGAGACGGCTGCGGATTTGGTCCATGGTGAGGCGTTTGAAGTCAAAGCGCTGCACGCGGCTCAAAATGGTCTGCGGAACCTTGTTTACTTCGGTCGTCGCAAAAATGAAAATCACGTGTTCGGGCGGTTCTTCGAGCGTCTTTAGGAGGGCGTTGAAGGCTCCGGTCGAGAGCATGTGGACTTCGTCGATGATGAACACCTTGTACTTGCCAATCACGGGCGGGTACTGCACGCGTTCAAGCACGTCGCGGATGTTGTCGACGCCTGTGTTGGAGGCGGCGTCGATTTCCAAAACGTCCATCGGGTTTCCGCCGTCAATGTCCTTGCAGCTGTCGCAAACGCCGCACGGGTGCAGCGGGTCGCCGCCCTTGCAGTTGAGGGTACGGGCTAGGATGCGGGCGGAAGTGGTCTTGCCCACACCACGGGTGCCGGTAAAGAGGAATGCGCGGTGGAGACGGTCTCCTTCAATCGCATTCTGGAGCGTTTTGGCAATATGCTCCTGCCCGACCATGTCGGAAAAAGATTTGGGGCGCCACTTGCGCGCCATTGCAACGTAAGCCATGCGTAAAGTATAGTAAAAAATGATGCGAGTTCCGAGTTCTAAGTTGCTAGTTACTAGAGTTGCTTTGGAATAAAACTCTTGTAACGTCAAAAACGAGTAACTAGCCCGAAGGGCGAAGTAACTAGTAACGGGTAACTTTTTTATTATTTGTATAGAAAACCACGAGGTACGCTATGAAACCAGATATGGCTCTTTTGATTCTTGCTTGGCAGGTTGCCTGCCTTTTTCATGAGAAGGAAGTAGAAAAACTCCTACCGGGCGCGACCTCGGCGACCGAGGCTGAAAGCGCGGAACTTGACAAGATTCACGACGAAATGACGCCCGACGTTTCTTGGGACGAACTGAACGAAGCCTACGCCGGCTTCCAAAATGCCAAGGACCGTACCGACGCTTGCATCCTCGCCCTGAAGAACGAGCCTCCTGAGTGCAAGGCCCGCGTGCTCGAGGCCATGGTCCGCATTGCCGCGGCAAGCAAGGAGAACGATAACGAAGATGCGATTTCGCCCGAGGAACGCAATTTTATTGAAGAAGTCCAGAGTCGCCTTGCCGAATAAGGGCTTTGAATTCCGGGTGTAAAAAAAGCTGCCTTATGGCAGCTTTTTTTATGCTGGGCTGGGATCGCCATGGAAACCGGTAGTTAATTACCTGAGGACGATGTCGCCGTTCTGCACGAGCTTTTCGCGGAGCTTGTTGTGCGCCTTGTTGACTTCGTCGTCGGTGAGCGTGCGGTCCATTGCCTGGTAGACGAGGCTGTACACCATGTTCTTTTTGCCGGCCTCGATCTTTTCGCCTTCGTAGATGCTCTTGAGGGTGATCTTCGCGAGGTTCTTCGGGTTGAAGCTTTTGATGCGGGCGAGCACTTCTTCGTGCGTCATTGCCTTGGTGACTTCAATCGAGATGTCGCGGCTCGAGGGCACCTGGCGGCTGAACGGCTGGAACACAATCTTCTTGTGCGATTCCTTCACGAGCTTGTCCATGTCGGCTTCGAGCACGTAGGTGTCGTACGTGATTTCGTTTGCTGCCATGGCCGAGGGGTGGAGCGCGCCGAACGTCGCAACGGAATTGCCGTTCACGAGGACTTCCGCCTGCTTACCCGGGTGGAGGAATACTTCGAGCTTTTGAGGGACGCGGATTTCGACCACGAAGCCCAGACGCTTGAAGAACGAGACCACGAGACCCTTGAAGGAGGCAAAGTCAATCTGTTTGGGCTTGTCGTTCAGCGGGTCCACGTCAAAGGCGCCTGCGACAGCGATGGCCACGAGGTTCGATTCATCGAATCCCGGGTCGCGCACGTCCTTGCGGTCGCGCTTGAACTGGCCCTTGGCGACTTCGAACAAGCGAATGCTGCCGGGGCGGTTCTTTTCGTTTTCGGCGACGGCCTTGAGGAGGTTCGGGAGAAGGCTCGTGGGCACGGCTCCCAGTTCTTCGCTAAGCGGGTTCAGCAAAAGCGCGGGCATGCTCCTCTTGTCGGCGTCGTTTGCGGCACCGAACAGGGCCTCGGTACGTGCCTTGCTCGTAAAGCGGAGCGAGAGGCATTCGTGGAGTCCCATGGCCGAGAGCGTCTTGCGGATTTTGCGGTTCAAAACTTCAATCGCCGGAAGATCGTTCGGCTGCATGGTGAATTTCGGGAGGCTGTACGGGATGTTGTCGAACCCGATGAGGCGCGCGATTTCTTCGATGAGGTCCACCTCGCGGGTGAGGTCAGGGCGGAAACTCGGGATGCGGAACGTGATGGAATCGGCATCCTTCGTAATTACTTCGAGGCAGATGCCCGTGAGGAGCTTTTCGATTTGCTCGGTCGTCACTTCCATGCCGATGACCTTCGCCGCACGTTCGGTGCGGAGCGTCACCTGGTCCAGTTCCTTTTTGTGGTCGTCGCCGGTGTATTCGACAGAGCCCTTCAAAATGCGACCGCCGGCCAGTTCCTGGATCATGGCGCAGGCGTAACGGCTGTATTCGTCCTGGGTGCAGAAGTCGATTTCGCGTTCAAAGCGATAGCTGGAGTCGGTCGTGATGCAAAGGCGCTTGCTTTGCTTACGGACGATGGTCGGGTTGAACCAGGCGCTCTCGAGGAACACGTTCTTGGTCGCGTCGACGATTTCGGATTCCACGCCACCCATGACACCTGCGACGCAGGCGGGACGGTCGCCGTCGCAAATCACGAGGTCGCTTTCCAAAAGTTCGTGGGCGGTGTGGTCGATGGTCTCGATCTTTTCGCCCTTCACGGCGCGGCGAACCTTGATGGTCTTCCCGTTCAACTGATCCATGTCAAAGCTGTGGAGCGGCTGGCCCACGTCCATCAAAATGAAGTTCGTGACGTCGACCACGTTGTTGATGCTGTTCATGCCCACCGCGTGCAAGAGTTTTGCGAGCCAGGCGGGAGACTTTTCGACCTTCACGTCTTTGATGACGCGGCCCACGTAGCGGGAGCAGCCGCAGCCGGGCGCGACGTTGAGCGAAATAGCGTTCTTCGCCTCTTCGGCGTCTTCCTTGAGTTCGTACTGGAGGGGCTTGAGCGGGCGGTTGAACTTGGCAGCGAGTTCACGGGCGACTCCGCGGTGGCTTAGGGCGTCGGGACGGTTCGGGGTCACGTTCAGTTCGTAGCACACGTCGTACATACCGAGCGAAACAAACGGGGTGCCCGCCGGGATGCTGTCGTCCAAAACCATGATGCCCGCGTGGTCGTCGCTGAGGCCAATCTCGTCTTCGGCGCAAATCATGCCGAAGCTCTCGACACCGCGGATCTTGGATTTCTTCATCTTGAGCTTGGTGCCGTCGGGGAGCGGGAGTTCCGCGCCAATCGGGGCGAGCACCACAGTCTGGCCTGCGGCCACGTTCGGGGCGCCGCAAACTACCTGGAGCGTCTCCTTTCCATCGTTCACCGTGGTGATATGCAGGTGGTCACTATCGGGGTGCGGTTCGCATGTGAGAACCTTCGCTACGATAAGCTTGTCGTAGACCTTGCCCGGTTCTTCCATGCCTTCGACTTCAAGGCCAATGGAGGTGAGGGCCTTTGCAACCTCTTCCGCAGATTCCGGAAGATCAACGTGACGCCTGAGCCAATTCAAAGAAACTTTCATTTTTTTATTCCTCTTGGAACGCTAAATTTCGCGCGAAAATATAGGAATTTTTGCTCCCGTTTGTGAATTGGCGGGGATTGGTTGCCAGTAAAATGGTAAATTTGCGCACATGAAATTCGTCGGCAGATTGGTTTTGGTTTGGAGTTTGAGCCTTTTGGGCGCATGCTCCAATTCCGTGTTGCCTGACGACGATTCCTTTGTGCTTTCGCATTCCTACGTTTTGGCGGATTCCTTGGCGAGCGACATGGTTCGTATCTTGGCGACAGGGAAAAGCGTTTCCTTGGGTTCCAATGAGGGGCTTATCAAGGAAAGACCCTCTATGAGGGCCGAATTCGGTTACGATTATTCGATAGGGCGCCATGAGGTTACCTGTAGCGAATACAACAAGTTCATGAGCAAACATGCCAAGGTTTATTGCCCCAGCACGGGGCGTCCTGCTGCCGATGTCACTTTTTACGATGCGGTTCTTTTTGCCAATGCCAGAAGCAAGGACGAGGGGCTTGATACCGCCTACACTTATGTGGGAACCTCCTTTGACGACAAAGGGCATTGTGTGGGATTGGAAGGCTATGCTTTTAACCCTAATGTAGACGCCTACCGTTTGCCGACCGAGGCCGAATGGATGCTTGCGGCGAGTGTGGATTGGTCTCCCCGTAAATCTTTGTTTTACGGAACCAGGCTCGCTGAGTATTTGAACTTAGGGACTCACGAAGTTTGCAAGACCAATATGGACGCCACCTTTTGTGATATGGAGGGGAACGTCATGGAGTGGGTCAATGACTGGTTTGGGCTCTTTAAAGATACGACTGTTGCCAATTATGTGGGGGCTCCCAATGGAGGGAACCTCGGTGAACGCGTCCTCAAGGGAGGTAGTTACCGGACAGACCTCGCTACTTTTAAGCCCTATTCTAGAGGGGACGTCTATACAATCACCTCGACTACAAGGACTTATTACTTGGGATTCCGTCTTGCGTTTGGAAAAATCCCCAATCCCACGTATCTGACTTCGACTGGCAAGGTGAGCGAAACACCTGTTGTGCCCATTGCAAATGCAGTGAGAGTCCACGACTTGACGGGGACATTTAAAACCAAGCTGGTCTTTAGGAATGATGCGACGGGAAATTTGGCGTATGTGGATTACTCTATTGGGGGAATGTCTGCCATAGAAATAGAGGATACCCTTGATGCCTATCATCCTGAAATTTCCCCTGACGGAAAGCTCGTGGCTTTTTGTACGGGAATTGAAGGCGTCGAAGGAAAATCTTCTGTCTATGTACGGGAACTGACGGCGAAGGGATCCCGTGCGGTTCGGTTGGATGTCGAGAGCGCGGCGATTCCGCGGTGGAGAGTCCTTGAAAATGGCGATACCGCCATTGTGTATGTGAGTGGTGCTGCCAACAACAAATCTGACGCTGATTTTGCCAAGGCGAGCACATGGCAGGTCGTTTTTGCCAATGGCGAGTTCAAGACGCCTCAAAAACTTTTTGACGGGTCTTATCATGGAGGGGTTAGCGACGACGGTGCCCTTGCTGTGACGGGAGCCAGGCTTTTGCGGGCTAGGGTCCATGGAGCCAATACGCTGTGGTATAGTGGGGAGCAGGCTTGCAATGTGAGCCTTTCTAAAATAGGGAAACAGACCCTGTTCTTGGATTTTGGTGGCGCTCCGGGACGGAAATTTACTGGTGTGAATTATGGAACCCACGAGATGATCTTGATTGTCGATAGCCTTGGAAACCTGGTTCAGGGGATTCCTTCTCCATCGGGCTACAGTTTTGATCACACGGAGTGGGCGGACGACCTTGTTGTGGCGACGTTGACGAATGCAGGCGGTTCTCACGAAAAAATAGTGTTGTTGAATCCCAAGGACAGTTCTGTGATGGATCTGGTCAAGGGCGACGAAATTTGGCACCCGAGTTTGTGGATTCAAAAAAGTGAAGGCTCTAGTGAAAATTACGTCGACATAGACAGCGCTGGAGTTTACTATGGGTATAGTGTTTTTTATGGCTATTCCTCGGCAACAGCGGAAGTGGCAATTAAAATTCAGAAATTCTGGCAGGTGTATAAAGAAGTAGAGTTTATTTCCATGGGAAGCTCCATGATTTTAAATGCGGTCATTGACGATTCCATTACCGCATATAAGCCGCTCAATATGGCATTTACGCTTGGAGACCTTTTTGCAATCCGGTTCTTGTTGGATACCTATGTGTTCCCCTTTGCCAAAAACGTGAAAGTTATTATGATTGAGTTGAATCCGGGCTTTATGTTTAGGACTCGTCAGGAGTTTTGGAACTTCATTTATAGCAACTCTCCTGGCTTGAAATATGACAGAAATCATTTGAGTGAAGCAACCAAGGATGACATTGCGAGGTATAGTCAGGTTCAGGAATATTCCATGGATTTGCTTTCGTCAGACTACATTGAGGGAACATTCTTGTTGCCCACGATTGATTGGAACAAGGCAAGCGTGACCGTGGATACTACCCTCCGCGAATGGGATGACCGAAATTTGAAAAACTCGTTTAGTTCATTGGCTGCAATTAAGCGGAAAGCAGAAGAGCGTGGAATCAAGGTGTTCCTCGCGATTACGCCACGAAGCCCGGACTATAGGAGTACGGGAAGTTATTGCCTTTTTGGACCTCGCCGTTCTGTGGCCGAGAAGATTATCCAAAAAGCCAAGGACATGGGTTTTTACGTGTTTGACGAAAACAAGGGCGGCAACCACGATTACAGCGATCGCATGGCTAATAACAGCGTGCATTTAAGTATCGAGGGCGCAAAACAATTCACGTCTCGCCTGGATTCGTTGCTCAAGGCAAGGTTTTAAGCAGCGAATCAATTTTCGTGGTGATACGGTGTGCTCCGTCGTGACCAAGGTGGTCGGAATCGCGAGCCACGTCCCCGTAAAAGTCGTGGTTTCCCATTTGGTTCGCGTCAAAGAAAGTGAAGTTGGGGTATGTTTTGCTGAGGTCGGCAATCTCCTGCAATAGAGCCGGCGCCTTGCTGCGTTGGATTCCCTCTTTCCCATAAGCGCCTGTGTTGCGGTAGTTGGGGTTCGAGGGGAGTTCCACGCCAATGACACGAATGTTTTTGGCCTTGGCGAGCTTCAAGGTCTCTTCGATGTAGTTGAAGTTCTCGCGGTACGAGGCCGAGTCCACGGCACTCCAAATGGTGTCGCGGACAATCTCGGGTACAGCGGGCCAAGGATGCCCTGGGCCGTCGTCGTAGCCACGGGGTGGTAGCAGGTGGATGGCGTAGGATTCGCGACCAAGCGCCCCGTGGGTCATTTCGTACATTTCGGAGACGTCTTCACCGGTCCAGAATTTGTGGTTCTCGTCATAGGTATAGCCGGGGAGATTCTTATACAGGGTAAGGAAAAAACTGGATGACGACGGCACCACAAAGCGGTCCATGTCGAGGCCGATGACAATGTATTTTAGCTTTGGCATCAGGTTCAGTACGTAGTTCTTTGCCAAAAAGTACACTCCGTGGTTGACGTTGAAGGGCACAGCCATGTTGATTGCCAAATCGGGACTGGTGATGTTCTCGGGTACCAATCCGTAGTGGGACCTGGAGGAACCGAGGAACACCGTGGTGGCGGAATCCTTGAACTGCCAGAACGATTCCATTTTGTAGCGCCACTGGATGACGTTTTCGGGGTAGCCGGGAATAAAGTAGATGCCGGCGCTGTCGGGGTTTAAATGGGTGGAGCTGTTCGCAGGATCCGTCCGTTTGACCCAAAGGCAGGGGTGCCACAGGTCGTCGCTCTCGGCGAGGTCGGTGACCGTTCCCAGGTTGGGGTCGATAAGGACGATTTTCCCGTGGAGACCGTTGTTGTCGGCGAGGGTCGCCACGATGTTGGAGTGGATTCCGTCGGAAGCCCATTCCACATGGTCGTAAGTGTATCCGCTTTTTGCCTTGATTGCCTGGAGGAGTTTGCCGGTGCTGTCGGCGATAAAGGCGTATTCGTGGGCGGTGTAGGAACTGCCTACGTAGCCGGAACCCGTTTCCCCGCCAAAGTCCAGGAATACGGTGCGCTTGGTGCCGTCCATCGCGAGACTTGCGTTGCACGCCTGATTGCCGTTGTACCAAATGGTGTCGACTCCGTTCACGCGGGCACGGAGGAGCCTTGCTCCAGTTACGGCGAGTTTGCCGTCGCTGCTGATGCCGCCGTGGTAGGCTCCATCAAAGAGCTTTTCGGGAGTGCCGAATTTGCCGTTCTCGAACTTGACTTGCCAAGTGCTGGTGGCGGCGAATGTCGCGTTGTCCTTGTTGTTGCCGGCGTCGGTCACGTAGGTGATGACGGTGTCGCCGTTCTCCAGGACGCGCCACCGCGGGATGGCTGCGCTTTCGACGTCAAGTTCCACATGCTTGATTCCGGTCTCGTCTAAGTCACGCACGTACAGTTTGGATTTGCCGGTGACCCCTTCGAGGTTCGTGCAGAACGCGACGTATTTGCCGTCGGGAGAGATGTCGGGGTGGTAGGCGTTCAGCGTGTCGTTGATCTCGATGACGGCGGGGATGTCTTCATTGTACTTGATGAGGTTGAGCTTTTGCGAAACATCGTTGCGGAACACCAGCTTGGCGTTGTAGGTCTTGTAGATGTTCTTGATGATGCTCGCGCTTGCGAGGGGGATGGTCCTGCTTATGACGGTGTTTTTGCTGCCGTCCATCCAGGTGGGGTTGGGGATGGCGCCCAGGGCAAGGCGGAAGCCGATGTAGGCGGAGCGTGTTGCCGAGGTGATGGTGTAGATGTCGTTGCGGCTGAACAGGGTTATGGAGGCTTCGCTGTTGGCGTAGCAGCCCCCCTTGACAACTCGTTTGCCGATAATCCCCCCGTCAGGGGCTCCGGTGTAGTTCACGACGGTCGTATCAAAGAGGGGGCTGTACCAGTCATTTGCCCATTCCATCACGTTCCCGGCGAAGTCGCAATAGCCTTGGCTGTCGTTGCCAATGGAGCACACCTTGTGCGAAGTGAAATTTGAATTGGATGCGTTCCAGCTTTTTTGGGGTTCCCACCCCTTGGAGGCAACATAGGTCCACTCGGATTCGGTGGGCAGGCGGAAACCGTTGGCGTCGTTGTGGAAGGCGAAACTCTCAAGGTTCAGCACGTGCCCTTCGGTGTCGTAGAGTATGTTGGTGTAGCTGTAGGCGGTATCCAGGTGGTGAGCCTTGCTCTTGGCGTTCAAAAACAGCACGGCGTCAAAGAACGAGACGTTTGCCACTGGGAGGCTGTCGTCGGCACAAACGGCTGTTTTTATTGGCGGGTAGGGGATGAAGGCAAAGAATTCGCCGCAGGTGACTTCGCGGGTCCCGATGTAGTAATCGTAGTCTATCGAAACTTTCATCTTGTTTTCGAGTTCAGCCACCTTGCTCGCGTCGTCAATGAGATTCATGCCGATGAGGGCTTCGCTGGGGTAGGCGAATTGTGCCGAAGAATTGATGCTGCCGGAACTTTCGGGGACGCTGCTCGAGAGGTCCTCTTCGGGCGGGAGTTCCTCGGAACTGGACGAATGGTCGTCACAGGCGGCGAGCAAGAATAGACAAGATAATACCGATGCCCAAAGTTTCATCAAACGCAAACCCCTGAATTTTTTTTACCGTTCCCGGTTGAACCTGATGGGCTTCAGTTGCCGGATTATGTCATCGAGTTCCTTGGGAAGCGGGCAGTCGAGCACAATCTTGTTGCCCTTCCACACAAATTCGAGGCGGCAACTGTGCAAAAACAGCCGGTTCAACCCGAGTTCCTTTTTGACTTCGCGGTTGAGGGCAAAGTCGCCGTAACGGGTGTCGCCCAAGAGCGGGTGGCCGATGCTTGCGAAATGGGCACGGATCTGGTGCATGCGACCGGTCTCAAGCTTGATTTTTACGAGGTCGTAGCCCTCGTAGTGCTGCTTGACGCGGTAATGCGTAATGGCGTGCTGGGCGTCTTTGCCCGTTTCGCCGACCTTCATTTTGCTGCCCTTGGCGGCGTCGGTGCGGGTGAGGCTCTCGTCAATGGTGCCCTTGTCGCGTTTGAGGTTCCCCTTGACTAGCGCGTAGTAGAACTTGTCGACTTCGTGTTCGCGAATGAGGCGCGTGAGTTCACGGAGCGTGTCGCCATGGAGGGCGGCAATCAAAAGCCCCGAGGTTTCCTGGTCCAGGCGGTGGGCTATGGTGGGGCGGAAGTCGAGCCCTTCCTCGTTACCCCATTCCCAGAGGTATTCCACAAGGCTCTCGCCGGGGCGCGTGCCGCTGCCCGGTTGACTTGCGAGTCCCGAGGGCTTGTTCACAATCACGTAGTCCTCGGTCTGGATGACGATGTTGAGTTTTTTGGAGACGCCCCAAGCAGCGTTTTTCTCTTTTTCGGTCTTGGGCTTGCCCCAACCGGGATTTGCCGCGGTCGTTTCTGCGGGCTTTGCTGCGTGGGCGGTTCCGTCGCGTTCCTCTTCGGCCACGCTCTTGAAGTTTTCGTAGATGTTGACGACGTCGCCCTCGGCGAGCATCTGGTTCGCCTTGCCGACGACCCCGTTCACGCGCACCTTCTTTTTGCGGAGCACGGCGAAAAAGACCGACAACGATTCGTCGGGGAAGGCTTTACGCAAAAAGCGGTCCAGGCGCATGTTGGCGAAGTTTCTGTCGATGACGCGTGTAATCATGCGGGACAAGTTAGAAAAAGTTGAAAGTGGAGAATGCGGCCAATTTGGCATGTATGGGCTTTTTATCCGATTGTATGTGTAAGTTGGACATTGCTTGGACACTTTTGGAGATTGACAAGGCGTTTTTCAAATAAAAACGCCGCTTTTTTGTGGCATGTATCTTGCTAAAACACGTACGGAACTATATATTTGTCAGTGGAGAGGCTGTATAATGCCGTACGAATTGCTGGAAGAAAAAATTTCAAAGATTCCCCTGCAGTATTTGCAGGAGATGTTGGATTTTGCTGATTTCCTCATCGCCAAAAATAGCGCATCGGCAAAGACTCCCAGAAAATCCTGTTTTGGGGCAATGAAAGATAAGATTACTTACATTGCTCCTGACTTCAATGCGCCAACAGCCGATTTCGCGGATTACATGTAATGCAGTTCCTACTGGATACATGTGCTATTCTTTGGTATGCCCAAGGAAGTAGTGAACTGCCGCGTTCCATTAAGGATTTAATGGAACGGGAGCTTTGCTTTTATAGCATTGCTTCGTTATGGGAAATCGCGATTAAACAAAAATTGGGAAAAATTGATCCGGGCTTTTCTGTTGTAGAAGAGGCTAAACTGTGCGCTGATGCTGGATTCGTCCAATTAAGGATGACTCCTGAACATATTGAGCATACTAAATCATTGGAACTTATACATAGGGATCCGTTTGATCGTTTGATCATCAGCCAGGCTCAAACAGAAAATTTGACAATAATAACTAGTGACAAAACGATTCCCGGGTATCCGGTAAAAACCATGTGGTCAAACAATTAGCTATATTTACCGCATGCTCAACTGGGAAACTCTTTTGTCGGCGACGCGATACGGCCATCCTGCCGATCGCGACCCGAACCGCTCCGATTACCATCGCGATTACGACCGCATTGTCTTTTCTACCGCTTTCCGCCGCCTGGGCCGCAAGACTCAGGTACATCCCTTCTCGGTGAACGACCACGTGCACAGCCGCCTCACGCACAGCATCGAAGTCTCGAGCGTGGGCCGAAGCCTTGCTATCACCATTTTCCACCTGATCAAGCAGTATTTGCCCAAGTACATTAACGAGTACCAGTTCGGCACCATCGTGCAGTCGGCTTGCCTGGCGCACGACATAGGCAACCCGCCGTTCGGACATGCGGGGGAGGCCGCCATCCGCGAATGGTTCCGCAAGAACCGCACCAGCGCGCCGCTTCGCGACCTGAACGAAAAGGAAATCGCGGACTTTGAAAATTTTGACGGCAACGCCCAGGGCCACCGCATCCTGAGCAAGCTGGAATACCACTTCCTTGACGGTGGCATGCGCCTCACGTACGCGACCATTGGCTCGATGATGAAGTACCCGCAAATCGCCAAGTACGGCTGCCCGACAAGCCTCTTTTCGACCGAGGCCGACCTCTACAGCATTACTGCGGAGACTCTCGGGCTTCCGCAAATCGATAGCGGCAAGTGGGTTCGCCACCCGCTGGTCTACCTCATAGAGGCTGCCGACGATATTTGCTATTCCATTCTCGATGTGGAGGACGCCATCGAGCTCGGCATCTTGACGTTTGCCGACGTGCGTGACATGTTCAGCTACTTGTGCGGCCCTGAGGTGAATATTGATCGCGAGTACGAGGAGAACGGGAGGAATTTTCGCGACTTTCTCAGCAGCATCCGCGGCAAGGCTGTCCAGAACCTGATTGACGATGTGGCGGTCGTGTTCGTGAACAACTACGAACAAATTATGGAAGGCAAGCTCGACAGGCACTTGATTGACCTCTCCAAGTCCGACGTGATGTGGGGAATCCGCATTGCCAAGCGCCTGGGGGTCGAACGCATTTACCCCGACCGCCGCAAGACTGAACTTGAAGTCGGTAGCTACACGACGCTTGCCACCGTGCTCGACGCCTTTATTAACGGCGTTTACGACTACCGCCTGAACGGCAAGAATTCCTACCGCGCCGACCGCATTGTGCGCCTGATTGGGCAAGCGAAAATCGGCCAGAGCGTGACCGCCGCCGAGGCCTACCACCAGGTGCTCGACTTTGTGAGCGGCATGACGGACAACTACGCGACCTATCTGGCCCGCCAGATTGGCGGGCTTGCCATGGGAGTGTAGCTCTGATCTGGCTTTTTGACTACGACCTGACCCTGTATGGCGAAGAGGAACGCTTTGTCCTGGATTCGCTCGACAGGCGCATTGCCGAGTTTGTGCAAAAGACCGTGGGCGGTGACTTCGAGAATGCGACCCGCATCCGCAAGGATTACCTGCTGCGCTTTGGGACGACCCTCTCGGGGCTCATGGCGATGAACGGCACCGACCCCGACGACTTTTTTGACTTTATCCATGAGCCCAGGTATTTGGTTTACCCCAAGGAGGCTCCCGAAAAGTACGCCCTCCTGCAAAAACTACCGGGCCCGAGGTACGTATTTACAAACGGTCGCCACGACTGGAGCGAGGCAGGCTTGGCTCACATGAAAATCGACAGCGCGATTGACGCGGTCTTTGACCTCAAGCAGCTGGGCTGGGAAGGCAAGCCCCATGAGAGCGCCTACCAAAAGATGGAAAAGTGGCTGGAATCCCGCGGGGAACTCCCCGAAAACAGGCGCGAAATCGTGCTTTTGGAGGATGCCCTGCGCAACTTGGAGCCTGCCCACGCCCGCGGCTGGACCACTATTTTGGTGAACCCCAAAGCGGAGGCCCCAAGTTGGGTGGATTTTCACATACCGCATTTGCTAAATTTACCTGAGACAGGATTGTGCTAGCTTTTTACGGTTTTATATGAAGAATCTTTCCATTGCCTTTGTTATGCTTTTCTCCCTGGTGCTTTTGCTTGCGCAGGCCTCGTTTGCGGCGACGGTGGGCGTGCCGGTCAAGGCGCGCAGCGGCTTTAGCAACATGAACGTGACGACGGAGTATTCGGAACTCCTCAAGGAGAAGAACGCGAGGAACGACAGCCTGCTCCCCGCGCTCGATGGCGACAAGGCCTTTGCCGAGGTGCTTCGCCTGAACCCCAACTTTTGGAGCCTGGGCGGTGCCGTCGAAAAGGAGGGCTCCCTGGTGACCAAGCTGAACGCGAAGGTCGTGTTCATTGACGGTATCCGCGAGGAGCCGTTCTGCGAATTGATGAAGGGCTCCACGAGCGATGCCGGCACATGGAATGTGCGCATTGGCGTGGACTTTGTTTCGGGCGGGTCCAATACGGTGCACATCCACGTGCAGCAGTGTCTGGACTACGTGCGCGACGAGCTGGGTTACGCTATTAAGCAGGGCGACAAGGTGGTGGTGGTGCCCCCCAAGAAGGTGTTGGACAAGCTCAAGGAGAGCGAGATCCCCGACGCCATTGACCTCGACTTGCAACAGACTCTTTTAAAAGCTCACGAGGAAGTGGAACTGGATGGCAAGTGCCCTAAGAATATCGAGGCGTACATCATTTTGATGAACGTGTACAACCAGGTCAAAGACAAAAAGATGGACTACGTGGTCATCAACGACCAGTTGAACAAACAACGTAACGGTGGTCGCCGCGTGCAGAGCTGCGCCTTTAGCCGCGAGTGGAACAAGCGTTACCAGGAAAGCGCAAGCTTTGAGTGCGACATTGACAAGGACCGCTGCACTTACCGCCAGGAGAACGACGGCAACTCTGAATGGCAAATAAACTACGAACAGGACCGCTTTGAGTACATCAACAAGAAGTTCCTCTTCTTCAACAGGAACCCCAAGAGCATCCACAAGGGCGGCACCATGCTCGACCTTAGGCTCATCCGCCTCTCGACCACGCTCTATTTGGAAGCATACGTCAATTTGAAGGGCGAACCCGTGACGCTAGGGCTCATCATTGTCCCCGGTAGCGGCAAGACCCTCGAAGATTACGATGACGGCGAAGAGGACGAAGGCGCCCTGTTCGAGTAGCGACATCGTGTAAAAAAGAGTGACGCCAGTCGTTCAATATTGCCAAATAGATGTTTTTTTTGTGAAATGGCTTGCGTAGTCAGTTTGCGGGGTGTATATTTGGAACAAGTGAAAATAGGAGGCCATTATGAAAAACAAACTTTTAGCGATAGCTGCATCTGCAATGTTCTTTTTCGCCTGTTCGGACGATGCTTCGACCCAGGTGAATGGATCTTCGGCCCAGAATAACGAATCTCAATCCCTGGTGTCGGAAATGGAGCACGGCTCCAGCGTGCATAGCTCATGCCATTTCGACGAATCCTACTTTGATTATGTCGAAAACATGAAAAAGGGCGCCTTGAAAAAAGAGGCTTCCGACGATACTGCGGCTAGGGAATGGCAGCCGGACCGCAATTTCACGCTCGAAGAAAACGGGGATTCCGTTTTGGTCTCGATCGATGGGGTTGTCGCCGCTTGCAATAAGGTTGTCAGGAGAATCGACTTCCGTCAGGGTGGCGATACGCTTTATGTTACGCCGGTTTATGCTCCAGATGTTGAAACGACCTGCCTCTGTACGGGAGCCGGCCTGTCGTTCATGGTCGCGCAGGAATATGCCGGTATAAGGACTGTGGTCATTGGCGACGAAGTGTTCCCGTTTCGCGAGCCTATTAGGCTTGGAGGATGCGAATCAGTGGAATTGCCGGAAGGTTGCGAGTGCCATATAGACATGATTATCTGCCCCAATCTGGTGGAATCCATGCCGGATGCGTCCGATGATTAGGCGCGTTTGTTGATTTTTCCTTGAAAAATTACGTCAAAATGCCGGCCTATCCGGCATTTTTTATTATATATTTTATGTGGATTGATTTTTATAAGGAGTTCTTATGAAGAATCTTGTGAAGGCTTCTCTTGTGGCGGCGATGCTTGCCGCTCCCCTCATGGCCGATGAATCTTTCGGCGGTATCGGTATCACCATTTACCAGGTCAAGGATGGTGTACATGTGGCCGAGGTCATCCCGGGCACTCCGGCTGCCGAGACCAAGCTCCAGGCTGGCGATGTGATTACCGCCGTGGATGGTGTCGCCCTTGCCGGTCACGACATCGATTTTTCGAAGGACCAACTCCGTGGGCAGGTCAACAAGCCCCTCGAAATCACTTACATTAGCGAAGGCGAAACCTATACCGCCACCCTCCGCCGTGCCCAGATCACTGTGAAGGACCTGAACAACAAGGACGTGTCGGCCTGGTACGGCGACAAGGCCGAGCTCAACGCCCAGGAACTGGAGACCTTTGCCAGCGCCAAGGTGAACGACAAACAGCTGGTGGCCGTGCTCAACAGGGGTAGCCTCGTTAAGGAAGATGCCCGTGTGGCGACGGCGGACTTCAACGGCATTTATGTGGAGAAGGCTGAACAGTTTGGACCCAAGGTGCAAACGAACAACGTTGTGCGCAATAACGACATCGCCCTCCGCGGCTTTACCCGCAAGGCGGTGAGCTACAGTGTTAAGACCCCGGGCAAGACTGTGGTGACTATCATGAACGCCGACGGCGAACAGGTGGCTAGGCTCGTGAATGACGGCGCCCTCGCCGGCATCAACACCGTCGCCTGGGACGCCTCCAACATCCCGAGCGGTCGCTATATGGTGAGCATTGACCACAACGGCTCTGTGAGCGGCAAGTTTGCTATCTTGAAGTAAACAGGCAAAACGACCGCTCGTTTTACGAGAACCGTTCGCTCATTTGTTTTTGAATAAATTTGAAAGAATCCCCGCTTTTTTAGGCGGGGATTTTTCTATCTTGCGGTTCACGTGATTTTATCTAGAACCCATAGGCTCCTGTGGGCCATTTTGGTGTTTTTACTGGCGCTTATCGCTGCTCCTTCCGTGCACGGACAGGAGCTTACCCGCTTTGAACTCGAAGAACGCGAACAGGTCGAAGAAGACACCACCGAGGTGGACTGGATGAACGATACCACGGGGACCGATACCATCGAGTACCGTGCCGTGGACCTGGTGTACGACGTGGAAAAGTCCACCTTCAACCTGAACAACAGTGCCCAGCTCAAGTATCGCACGGCGACCCTCGATGCCGACACCATCCTCTTTGACCAGGAGAACGAGGTGCTGGTGGCGGCGGGCGAGCCGGTTTTGCGTGAGACCAAGAACCCCTCGCTTTCGGGTATGCGGCTCAAGTACAACATGAAGAACCGCATAGGCGAGATTTACTACGCGACGACCTACCAAGACAACCAGCAGCTGAACGGCATGGAGGTGCGGCGCCTGCCCGACACGCGCCTGCAAATTGCCCGCGGCGATTTTAGCACCTGTAACGATTCCACGCACCAGCACTTCTATTTTTATGGCCGCCGCATGGTGGTTAAGCCCAAGGAGACCATCACGGCGCGACCCGTGGTGCTGAACATCGCCGATGTGCCGGTGGCAGTACTCCCCATGATTGTGGCACCACTCAAGAGCGGGCGCAAGTCGGGCCTTTTGACGCCCAAGTTCGGCGGAGACCAGGTGCAGGGTTACTACATGAGCAACTTGGGCTTTTATTACGCCCCCAACGATTACTGGGACGCGACCCTCAAGGGCGACATTATCGAGGGCGAGGAGGCGCGGTTCGAGCGCTCGACCATGACGGGCGAGGTGCGCTACAAAAAGCGCTACGTGCTTGACGGTAACGTGAGCTACACGAGCTACCTCGAGGAGTTCGACCTCGCGAACAGCGGCTACGACATCAACTTTGCGCACAACCAGAACCTGACTCCCGACGGCAAGCACACGTTGAGCGGCTCGGGCTCCTTTGTAAGCAGCCAAAGCGTGCGTAAGGACAATGCCCTCGAGGCCGAGACGATTTTGAACCAGCAGGCGAACGCGCAGCTGACCTACTCGGGAAGGTTCAGCAACAACAAGAGCCTCACGGTCAAGGCGAGGCAACAGCACAACCTGGTGACCGACCTCATGGAACGCGAAATCCCCGACATTCAGTACCGGCAGAGCGGTCCCTTGTTCACCTTTGAGTACGACGAGGACGAGATGGCTGCCGAGGACGGCTCCATCGAGACTTACCTCGAAAAGTTCAACTACAGCTTTACGAACCGCTTCAACTACTACACGCGCCGAGCCCAGGACACTATCAACGAGATTGACACGACGGCGGAGTACGTGGGCTACACGGGAACCTACACCCTGGATTACTCGGGCTCGCTCTTTGACGTGATCAACTTGACGCCACGCGCTTCGTTCACCGGCTACTGGACCGGGACGGGCTGGATCAACCCGAATGATTCTGCAAAGTACCGCAAGCGTTACATGAGCCTGGACCCGGAGCACGACGAGTACGGCCAGGTCGCCTACAACCACAATTACAGCATTACCGCCGATACCAAGCTCTACGGTATTTGGGTGCCCGAGATAGGACGCTTTACTGGACTTCGCCACGTGCTCTCGCCAAGCGTTTCGTACACGTATGCGCCCGAGATAGATACGGTCAAAAAGTTCGCGCCGCACCCCTTGCTGGGGCAGACGCCGTACCAGATTGAGCAGAAGACGATCGGCCTCGGGCTGAACAACGACTTCGACATCAAGTACCTCAAGGTGCGGGGGTACAAGCCCGACACCACGAAGGGCGACACCGCGAAGGCGGTGGACGACCAGTACGGGAACCGCCGCCTCTTTACGACGCGCCACAACGTGTCGTATAATTTTGCCGCCGATTCGCTCCAGTGGTCCGACATCACGTCGAGCTTTGGCTTGCAGGTGTTGCCCGACTACATGTTCACGGTGAATACCCGCCACAGCGTTTACCACAGGTTCACTGACGAGCCCACCAAGGCGCAGTTCCCCGAGCTCACGTACTACAGCTACGAACTCTCGCGCAGCTTCCACTGGAGCGGTAACTTTAATGCGGGGCTCCCCTCGCAAATGGGCAAGTACGAGATGCTCAAGTGGTCGTTCGGGCTGGATTACCGCTACACGTTCTCGAGCACGCGCGTGGCGAAGGACTTGTTCCAAGACAACATCAGCCACTCGACGGGAATCAACGCCACGTTCCAGCCCACGGTGAACTGGGAGATGAGCTACAGCACCCGTTACGATTACAACGAAGGCAAGTTCGTGACACACAACTTTACCTTCAACAGGACTTTGCACTGCTGGCAGCTCGACTTCACGTGGACCCCGACGGGCCCTGCTGCGGGTTGGAGCTTTGCCATTTATGTGCGTGACTTGCCCGATCTCAAGTTGAACATGGGCAGCACGGAGACGGATTGACAATGAACAATGAATAATGAGTAATGTGTAATTAATGGTGAATGGTTGAAAATGAAGGTAGATTTAATACTGGCGAGCGGTTCTCCGAGGCGCCGCGAAATACTGACAAAAATTGGCGTTGAATTCCGCGTGGTGGTGAGCGGCGACGAGGAGCACCCGAAATCCAAAAATCCCCTGGACTTCCCTAGGGAAAATGCGGCGGCGAAGGCCCTGGCGGTCTCGAAAAAGGAGCCGGGTGCCGTAGTGCTCGGCTATGACACCCTGGTGTTCCTGGACGGAGTCCCCCTGGGCAAGCCGAAGGACGAGGCGGACGCCCTCGAAATGTTAAATAAACTAAACGGGAAAGCGCACAAAGTAATCACTGGAGTGGCGATTGCGAAAAACGGGCAAGTCGTTGATGCTCAACAAGAAGAAACAAGGGTATATTTTAGAAACAACACATTACAAGAGCTCAAAGATTATGTAAATTCTAAGGACCCGCTAGACAAAGCCGGAGCTTACGGCATCCAAACTCAGGGTGCGAGGCTCATCAGCCGAATCGAGGGGTGCTACTACAATGTGGTTGGGCTCCCGGTGGCCCGTACATTGGATATGTTGGGAAAGTTTAAAGGGTAGATATGACGAATTTGAACCCCATAGAAGACAAAAGGCCCGATGAAAGACTCGGCGCTTATTTGACGCGTGCTCGCGAAGCACGTGGGTTGTCTGTGGATGATTTGGCGAACTTGACCAGGCTTACGGCCAAGAACATCGTACTTATTGAAAGCGGCGACTGGAAGGCCTTCCAGGTAGAAGCCTACCTTCGCGGTTACTTGAATTCCATTTGTAACAAACTTGGCTTGGACTCGAAGCACGTGCTGGATTGGTACAGTGCCGAGTGCGGTTCCAAGTATGCGAGCCTTTTGGCCGAAACTCCAGCCAAGCCGGTGAAGGTGAAAAAGCTGGACGACGAAGATTTGAAGCCCAAGAGCAAGGCCGTGCCAATAGTGATTGTGGTGCTTGGACTGGCATTCGTGGTCGGGTCTCATTTTTTGAAGGATTTGGGCAATGCCGAGGCAGTTGCTGAGCAGCCCAAGGCAACTGTGGTCGAAGAACCGGTTGCTGCCGAGACTCCCGAAATGCCCGAGGGCGCCGAGGCGGTTCCCGCCGATTCGCTGCAGGTGGATTTTGCCGCGGTGGATTCTGTGAAGAAGGCTTCCGATAGCACGGTGACGCAGGCGCAGGTGGACGAAGCGATAAAGAAGTCGGACCTTCCTGAATCGGCGACGATTTTTATCTCGTCGACTTCGACCAAGAAGGACAGTGCCGAAGTGAAGCCTGTCTCGAACCACGGCAAGACGAAGTTTGAACTGATCGCCTCCGGTGAAATGCGCACCTGGGTTGGCCTCAAGCGCCACGAAGACGACGGCGCCTTTTTGAAAGAGGCTAACCTTGCCAAGGCGGGCGTCAAGATGGTCTACAACTCTAGTGATACCTTGTATGTAGTCATCGGCGAACCGCGTGCCATTTCGAAACTGATTCTCAACGGGGTCGATACGCCGCTCCCCGAGATGAAGTTTGGCCGCGTGACCCGCTTTACTGTTTATGACGGTGCCATTCTTCCAGTAGGAACAAACTAATGCGCAGTGCAAAAATTACCAGAAAGACCGGCGAGACCGACATTGAACTCTCTTTGAACCTGGACGAGGCGAGCCGCGGCAAGGTGGATTCGGGCAACGCCTTTTTGGACCACATGCTGGACTTGTTCCAGGTGCACGGCGGGTTCCATTTGGACTTGACCTGCAAGGGCGACACTGCCGTTGACATGCACCACAGCATGGAAGACATTGGCATTGTGCTTGGACAGGCGCTTGTGGAGTGCCTGGGCGACAAGAAGGGCATTGAACGCTACGGCTTTTACTTTGTGCCGATGGACGAGGCTTTGAGCCGTGTGTGTATTGACTTTAGCAACCGCATAGGCTTTGTGTGGAACGTGAATCTCCCGGCCGCCATGGCGGGTGGCATCGAGGCCAGCATGTTCGAGCACTTCTTTAAGACGGTCTGCGAGAACGCCCGCATGAACTTGCATGTGGAATTGTTCTACGGTAATGATAACCACCACTGCCTCGAGAGCATTTTCAAGGCGTTCGCCCGCTCTGTGGCGATGGCTGTTGCCCCGAGCCGCAACCTGAAGGGTGTGCCCAGTAGCAAGGGCGTGCTGTAGGATTTCGTTAAATCCTCGGAACTCGCACTTTGTCGCCGGCTTTGAGGTGCTCTAGCATGACGCCGGCGTTTACCGACTGGAGGGTCGAGAGCACGTAAAAGCGGGGGAGGTTCTGCGAACCGGCACCGTAGGTCCGCTTGAGCAGCTTGAATAGGTCGTCGCCTTCGCGGGCTTCGACCACCTTGTAAAGACTCGGGTTCGACGGGTCGGACTGGAGGGCGGAGAGCGCCGTGCTGAACTTGTCCATAAATTCCTCGGCGCTGCGGTTTGGCGAAGCGGCCGTGGCAGAACCGGCGCCATTGTTGCCCCTGTGGCCAGCCTTGGCTGCCCTGGGCGGCTCCTTTTTGCCGGTCACCGAACTGGGAAGCAAAAAGGTGGGTGCTTTGTGGGCGTTCATCGCAATGTTCGGCTTGTCTTTGGCGTCTTTTTTGAGGGGTTCCAGCGCCAAGATGGAATCGAGGGAGGCTACGTAGTTGCTGTCGGGCCACTCGAGGAGGGGCATTTTTTTGTCGACCTCGATGATTGAGGCGTGGGGCGCGTCGCCCTTGCAGGCGCAAAGGCTCAGGGCCATCCCGGCCAAAACGATTGTTCCGAACACGAAAAACGCTTGTTTCATGCTCCCAAAAATACTAAAAATGCCGCCCTCGCTTGCCAAAATGCCGAATATAGTCTAAATTTGGGACTTTCAAACTCACTTCAATAGGAAGTTATCAAAATGAAAGAAGGTATCCACCCTAACTATCAACCGGTCGTGTTCGTCGATGCGAATACGGGTAAAGAATACATCACCCGCTCCACGAAGTCTTCCGCCGAAAAGAAGACTATC
>JAEEGF011091550.1_pt1 | contig 24668 bp, 20 predicted proteins | sample 9134171 | NCBI WGS metagenome assembly JAEEGF01 (sample SAMN16246542, study PRJNA631951) | gut metagenome | biome: gut microbiome; feature: rumen; material: AP-attached | host: Bos | place: Iran: Karaj | collected 2018-10
GGCCGCATCACAGAAATGGCAAAGAAAGCTCAGGAGGTTGGTGTCATCAAGGGCATCCTATTGCATCAGGGAGAGTCGAACTGTGGTGATCCTAATTGGCCTAACATGGTCAAGAAGATTTATAAGGACATGTTGAGGGATCTTGATCTCCGGCCCTCCGATGTGCATATTTATGTCGGTGAGGTAGAGCATAAGGGTGATGCTCCTCAGAGTGGTGGTTGCGAAAGCCATAACGTACAAGTAAACCGTATACCCGAAGTTATTCCTACTGGTCATGCCATATCTGCTGAGGGGCTTCAAGGCAATGGTAAAGACCCTTGGCATTTTTCGGCTGCGGGTTATCGCACCTTGGGCAAGCGCTATGCCGAAAAGGTTCTAGATGTGATGAATCATCCTGAGAATTACACAAAATACTGGACCATCGGCGAGCGCCTTACAGGTGGTTTGTCTGCCTTGACTCAGAAAAACTTTGCTATCGTCAACGAGGCTGAAGGTAAGGCTTTCTATTGTGAATCCGATCAGAAATTAGGCTACGATGACTATAAAACGGCGTTGATAAACATCAACGAGGGTTGCCTCTTCAAGGTTGGCAGAATCAATGGTGGCCGGAGCCTGCGCCTTATTACCACTGATGGTGAGGAATACCAGGTGGATGGCGGCACAGGCTATCTCAACTCACAGGCTCTTACAGGTAGCAGTTGCTTTATCCAAGGTCTGAACGGCCAGAGAGGTTACGACATTCCTAATGGTGCAGTATGGGATATCCAGTATGTGGAAGGCAAGGGCTGGACGCTGAAGAATGTAGGCACTGGCAAATATCTCAAGGATGCTACACATCCTGCCATGTTTGATGAGCCAACCTACTTCACTTTCTGTACCCTCACCCCCACGACCGGTATTCAGATTGTTGAGAATACACCATTGACCAATGAACGTTCACGGTTTGGAGATTCTGTTTTCAACCTTCAGGGTGTCAAGGTGGGGGAAAAGAGCAACTGGAACAGTCTGTCTCCTGGTCTTTATATCGTGAATGGAAAAGCAAAACTTAAGAAATAGATGAGAAAAATCCTTCTTTCCCTATTGTTCGGGGCTGTGGCCATGACGGCTACAGCCCAGAATGGTCTTTATGCTAACGAGTTCCCATTGGGTGACGTAACTCTGCTCGACGGACCGTTGAAGCATGCCCGTGACCTGAATATCAAAACCCTTCTGAAGTATGACTGCGACCGCCTGTTGGCACCCTATCGCAAGGAGGCAGGTTTGGAACCCAAGGCCAAGACCTATCCAAACTGGGATGGCTTGGACGGACACGTGGGTGGTCACTATCTCACCGCGATGGCGATCAATGCCGCCACGGGTGATGAGGAATGTCGCCGCCGCATGGAGTATATGATCAGTGAGATTGCCGAGTGTGCAGAGGCGAATAAGAAAAACCATCCCGAATGGGGTGTCGGCTATATGGGCGGTATGCCCAACAGCACCAAGATCTGGAGTAGTTTCAAGGAAGGCGACTTCCGCGTATATAACGGCTCGTGGGCACCTTTTTATAATCTGCACAAAATGTATGCCGGACTGCGCGACGCATGGGTATATTGTGGTAATGCACAGGCGAAGGAACTCTTCCTGGAGTTCTGCGACTGGGCTGTCAATATCACTTCGAAACTTTCCGATCAGCAGATGGAACAAATGCTTGGCAACGAACATGGCGGTATGAACGAAGTCATTGCCGATGCATATGCTATGACAGGTGACAGGAAATATCTTGAATGCGCCCGCCGTTTCTCTCATAAGCGGTTGCTCACGCCTTTGTCTCAACGGCAGGACTGCCTTGACAATCTGCACGCCAATACTCAGATACCGAAAGTGGTAGGCTTTGAGCGCATTGCAGAAGTCAGCGGTGATGAGGTATATCATACGGCAGCATCATATTTTTGGGATATCGTCACGGGAGAGCGCACACTGGCTTTTGGCGGCAACAGCCGTCGGGAGCATTTCCCCGCCAAAGATGCCTGCATGGATTTTATCAACGATATCGATGGTCCGGAGACCTGCAATACCAACAATATGCTGAAACTGACAGAGGATCTCCACCGTCGTAATCCCGAGGCACGCTATGCTGACTTTTATGAGCAGGCCATGATGAACCATATCCTCTCGTCGCAGCATCCTGAGCATGGAGGCTACGTATACTTCGCCCCCGCCCGTCCGCGCCACTACCGCAACTACTCAGCACCCAACGAAGCCATGTGGTGCTGCGTGGGTACGGGTATGGAGAACCACAGCAAGTACGGACAGTTCATCTATACCAGGAAGGGCGATAACCTCTTCGTGAACCTTTATGTGGCATCAGAGCTTAACTGGAAAGACAAGGGTTTCGTGCTGCGTCAGGAGACCGCCTTCCCTTATGCTGAGACCAGCCGCATCACCATCACCGAGGCTCCTTCGGGGAAGGCGGGGAATAGGGCCTTTACGCTTCAGGTGCGCTATCCCGGCTGGGTGAAACCTTATCATTTCCAGGTGAAGGTGAACGGCAAGCCGGTGGGTACCGACCTTGGCGTGGGAGGATTTGAAGGAGTGTTCGGGCTTGTCACAGGCCCGTCGAGCTATATTCCCATCACCCGCAACTGGAAGAAGGGTGACGTGGTGGACATCGAGTTCCCCATGTACAACTATATCAGGTATCTGCCCAACGAGCCACAGTACATCGCCCTCATGCACGGTCCCATCCTGCTGGGCATGAAGACAGGAACGGAGGATATGGCACACCTGATAGCCGACGACAGTCGTTTCGGCCAGTATGCCAGCGGAAAGAAGCTGCCCGTCAACGAGGCTCCTATCCTCGTCAACGACAAGATTGAGGAAATAGCCAACCAGTTGCAGCCTGTGGCAGGCAAACCCCTGCACTTTACCCTCGCTACGAAGATGGAGAATGCCATTCATAACGAGCTGCAGCCTTTCTTCGAGATTCACGACTCGCGCTATATGATGTACTGGCTCGCCCTGTCGGAGAACAGCTACAAGAGCTACCTCGACAACCTCGCCCGTCAGGAGCAGGAGCGTCAGGCACTGGAGGCACGTACCATCGACAAGGTACAGCCAGGCGAGCAACAGCCTGAGACCGATCACAAGATGGAGACCGACCGCTCGCAGACGGGTAACACCAATGATGTGTTCTGGCGTGATGCCCGCGATGGTCATTACTTCAGTTACCTGATGCAGACGGCAGGACGTACTGACCTGCAGCTGCGCCTGATGTACTGGGGCGTGGGTGAGTGGAAGAGTCATGAGTTTGACATCATGATCGACGACCAGCTCCTCAGGAGCATCAACAATACGGGTAAGTACCGCGTGTCAGAGTTCAAGTACGAGACCTACGACATCCCCGCCGAGATGCTTCAGGGCAAGACTCAGGTACGCGTGAAGTTCGTGGCGAAGCCCGGTAAGCAGATAGGTGAGATCTATGGTGTGCGACTCATAAAGAAAGATTAGGGCTATGACATACACAAAGAAGCATCTGCTGCTGATCGCCTGCCTGCTGCAGAGCCTCTGCGGTTGGGCACAGACAGCGCATGACTGGGAGAATCCCGCCGTGCTGAGTATCAATAAGCTGCCGTATCACGCCACGTTGCAACTGCCGTCGAAGGAGAAGGACTGTGGTGAGATCATCTCACTCGACGGGCAGTGGCTGTTTCACTGGAGCCGTAATCCGGAGGAAAGACCTGTCGACTTCTACAAAGAGGATTATGATGTGAGCGGATGGGACAGGATCACTGTGCCGGGCAACTGGCAGACACAGGGCTATGGCACCCCGATCTATATAAACATCAACTATCCCTTCGTGAGAAACCGCCCCAGCGTGACCAGTGAGCCCCCGAAGGACTGGACAGCCTATGAGAACCGCAATCCCGTGGGATCGTATGTGACAAATGTAGATGTGACGAAGGAGATGCTTGCCAAGAACCTCATCCTCCACTTCGGTGGTGTCCACTCCGCGATGTATGTCTGGGTGAACGGTCAGCAGGTGGGCTACAGCCAGAACTCAATGTCGCCGGCAGAGTTTGACGTGACGAGATACCTGCGTGAGGGCAGGAACAAGCTTGCCGTGGAGGTGTACCGCTGGAGTGACGGGTCGTATCTCGAAGACCAGGACATGTGGCGCTTGAGTGGTATCTTCCGTCCTGTGCAGCTGTGGGTGAGACCACTGGTGCATATCAGCGACTACAGTGTGACGGCGGAGCCTAATGCCGACTATACACAGGCTAAGGTCACGGCTGACATCAGCCTCTGCAATGTAGGCAGCAAGAAAGTGAAAAAGCTACAGACAGTGCTGCGGATAGAGGGGCAGGACATCGTGAGGGACGTGAAGCAGATAGCTACAGGCGACACCACGACCATCAAGATGGACTATACCATCGACAGTCCCCGTCTGTGGTCGGCGGAGAAACCCCATCTCTATCCTTTCAGTGTGGAGCTGCGTGATGAGCGTGGGCGGGTGATTGAGCACTTTGACTATCACCTCGACGTGAAGAAGGTGGAGATAGTAGGTGAGGTGTTCAAGATCAACGGGAAGAACGTGAAGCTGCGTGGCGTGAACCGTCATGACCATCATCCCAGGACAGGCCGCTATGTGGACGATGCCACCTACGAGAAGGACATCCGGCTGATGAAACAAGCTAACGTCAACTTCCTGCGTACCTCGCACTATCCCGACCGCGAATACCTCTATGAGCTCTGCGACCGCTGGGGCATCTACGTCATGGACGAAGCCAACCACGAGACCCACGGCTATGGCTATGCCAACAAGGTGATGGGTGAGGACCTGACGTTCCAGCAGGCACATGTGGACCGTGCCGAGTCGGTGGTGAAGCGTGACCGCAATCATCCCTGCGTCATCCTCTGGAGCCTGGGCAATGAGGGTGGGGTAGGACCAAACATCGAGGCGATGTATCAGAAGGTGCGCGAGCTGGATGGGACACGTCCGCCGTTCTATGACAGTGACCGCCGCTATTCGTCGATCTGGGATGACAGCTATCTCTATCCCGACGAGCTGCGCAGGAATGCCCAGCAGGTCACAGACAAGCCTTTTATGATGCGCGAGTATGCGCATGCCATGGGTAACTCGGTGGGTAACCTGCAGGAATACTGGGATGTGATCTATGCAGACTCCAGTATTTGTGGAGCTGCCATCTGGGACTGGGTGGACCAGGGGCTGAGGCCTACCACCGGCCCCTCCCGAAGGGAGAATGGAGCTGTGACACCTTTGGGAGAGAATGGCGAGGACTTTCTCTATGGTGGCGATTTTGGGGATAAGCCTAATGACGGACCTTTCTGTGTCAATGGTCTTGTCGGGCCTGACCGTAAGCCACATCCTCACTACTATGAGGTGCAGCATGTGTATCAGCCCATCAGTTTTGTGCTTGAAAGGAAAGGAGATGGTGTGACGTCAGGAGTGGGCGACAGGATACGGCTCGTGAACCGCGACCAGTTTACGGACCTTGACGAATATGACTATACCTATAAGTTGCTGAGTGGCGGAGACAGCATTGCCGGAGGCAGGCTGAAGCTGGATGGCGACTGCCTGGCGCTGCCGCAGATGAAGAGAGGCTTCGAATGCTTTCTCAATGTGTCGGCCCGTCTGCGCCAGGCTACGCCCTGGGCTCCTGCGGGCTTTGCCGTTGCCAGTGAACAGTTTCTGATGTCTGAGTTCAAGACCGTGAGAGTCAGTGATGAGAAAGCTCCGACACTGGCGGCAACGCCTGATGCCGTCACCGTCAGCACGAAGACCTCTACCATCACGATCGATGCCAGCGGAGCACTTACCAGTTGGGTGGTCGGTGGCGAGGAGCTGCTGACGGCTCCGCTGGAACCCTACTTCTGGAAGCCAGAGAACGACAACCAGCATGCTGCGAGCTTTGCCCGTAGGGTGGCAGTGTGGAAGGATGCTGCCGCTCGGCGTACCGTGCGCTCGTTCAAGACGAAGAGCAACGAGAACACGGTCACTGTCACCGTTGACTGCAGCCTGCCCGTGGGGGCTGACTACACCTTGGAATATACCATCTTTGGCAATGGCGAGGTGGAAGTCGATGCCGACTATCGTCCCACAGCCAGCGATATTCCCCTGATGCCGAAATTCGGTATGAGGATGCGTCTGCCCAGCAGCTACACACAGGTGGAATACTATGGCCGTGGACCCTGGGAGAACTATCCTGACCGCAAGCTGTCGGCTTTCGTGGGTCATTATAAGATGGCGCTCTCCGACTTTGAGACGGAGTATATCCATCCGCAGGACAATGGCAACCGCTGTGACGTGAGATGGCTGGCGCTCTCCTCTTCCGCGCGAACCCTTCGTGTTGTGGGCAAACAGCCTCTCTGTGTTCGTGCCTGGGACTATGGTGAGGAAGATCTGGAGGGAGCTCAGCATCCTCATGAGATAGCGCGTGGACGTTTCGTCAATCTGAACATTGACCTCAACATCCACGGCGTTGGTGGTACGGATACCTGGGGCAAACGAACGTTGCCGCAATATACCATCGACGGCTCACAGCCTCATCGCTATGGTTTCTCCCTTTCGGTAGAGTGATAGCAGGAAAATACGAACCCCGCCCCTGCCTGGGAGAGGCAAGGGCGGGGAGTTATTGCGTAGACGTGCTACAGCGTGATGCTTTCTATGCGGAGCTTCAGGATGCCTGCGGGGACACGGACCTCGACGATGTCACCAGCCTTCTTGCCGAGGAGGGCCTGACCGATAGGTGACTGGATGGAGATCTTCCCCTCACGCAGGTTTGCCTCGTGAGGACTGGCGATGGTGTAGGTCATACGGGCGTTCGAGTTCATGTTGGTCATCTCAACCTTGGAGAGCAGTCCGACGGTGTCAGAGCCTAGACGTGAGGTGTCGATGACCCTTGCAAACTCCAGCACCTTCTGCTTGAAACGTATCCTTCCCAGCAGTCGGGCCTGTTCGCGCTTGGCAGCGTGATACTCGAAGTTCTCACTCAGGTCGCCCTTGTCGCGGGCTTCAGCAATGGCCTCCCTGACCTTTGGCAGTTCTACGCTTTCCAGCTGGTGAAGTTCCTCCACCAGCTTGTTGTAGCCCTCTTGTGACATGTATTCCATAGCCTTAGCCTACTCTTTAGTGCGTTCCAGGAACCGTTGCATGAGCCACTCGTTCTGCTCGGCGATGGTCATGTGACTATTGTCGAGGAGCAGGGCATCAGGTGCCTGACGCAGTGGACCTACCTCGCGATGAGAGTCGATATAGTCGCGCTCCTGTACGTTCTTGAGAATATCATCGTAGTCGGCGGGCATACCCTTCTGCTGCAGTTCGTCGTAACGTCGCTGAGCACGCACCTCTGCCGATGCTGTGACGAAGACCTTCAGCTCGGCATCGGGGAAGACGACCGTGCCAATGTCGCGCCCGTCCATCACGACACCACCTCCTTGTCCCATCTGCTGCTGTTGGGCTACCATCGCCTCTCGTACGAAAGGCAGGGCTGCGATGGGGCTGACATGACTGGATACCTCCAGCGAACGGATGAGCTGCTCGACACACACGCCATTGAGATAGGTGTCGGGACGACCAGTCTCGGCATTCAGTTGGAAGGTGATGACAATCTGTGGCAGTTGCTCTTTCAGCATCTCAGTATTGATGGAACCGTCGGCACTGAACATGTTGTGACGCAAGGCGTAAAGAGTGACGCTGCGATACATGGCTCCGGTATCGACATAGATATATCCCACGCGCTGGGCGAGGTCTTTGGCCATTGTGCTCTTTCCGCAAGAAGAGTGGCCGTCAATGGCAATGGTGATCTTTTTCATATATTGATTTGAGATTTGAGATTTGAGAGTTGAGATTTGAGATTTGAGGGTTGAGGTTTGAGATTTATAGATTATAACTGAAGTTGACTACGAAGGATGGGGAGCTGACGTGGAGCTTGGCATAGGCGATGTGGAGCTTGAGACGCTGGAGGCTGATGCCGCCTCCCAGGGAGAGGGCTGCTCCGTGAGCACTCTTGCCATCAGCATCGGCAATCTTCATCTCTGATGCCCGCATGGCATTGTAGCCCGCAGCGAGGTAGAACTGATCGCCGAGCATCAGGTCGGCACCTACCACGATATGATGGCCTATCCCTTCGTGCCAGTCGTTGAGCCGGACGAGGGTAGCGGAGAACCGGAGGGGAGAGCCAATCAGGCGTTTCGACACACCCAGCTGCAGGTCGAGGGGCATACGCTCGAAATCATCCTCATAGGCTGTGAGCTGCCCTCCCAGGTTGCGTGCCACGGCTGAGATGCTCCACTGTCGGTCGGCGTCGAAATAGTTCAGTCCCAGGTCGACGGCAGCTGCCAGGGAGTTGTAATGCCCGATGTGGGAAGTGATGATCTTTGCGGTGATGCCTCCGCTGATGCGCTGTGTGAGGTCGTAGGCGAAGGATCCTCCGACGGCAATGTCCTTGGCTCCGAAGGTGCCTGTCTGCTGGTTGTCGTAGGTGGTCTCCTTCATCTCGCCGTAGTTGACGAAGCGTCCCTGTACCGCCCATGTGGCACGTTCTCCGACATATCTCTGATAGGATGCGCTGGCAGTGACGCTGCCTTGCATATAGGTCATCATGTTGAGCGAGAGGCTACGGTCGGAGACATTGTTGATGAGTGCCGGGTTATGGAAGAGAAGCGTGGCGTCATCATCGTGGATGGAGATGTTGTCGCCTCCTAGTGCTACGACGTGAGCACTGACAGGCAGTCGTAGGAAGTTGAACGCAGTCCTGCTATCTTGCGCCTTGACGGAAAGCGCAACGAAAGAGAGCAGGGCTGTATAAACAACTTTCTTCATATCTACATATACATAGAAAAACCCCGCTACTGACCGGAGCCATTCACGGGGTCCATAATGAAAGGAGGAGTGGTACCTCCAGGAATCGAACCGGGGACACACGGATTTTCAGTCCGATGCTCTACCAACTGAGCTAAGGCACCATGTTGTCACTGCATTCCTTTCGTTTGCGGTTGCAAAGGTACGACTTTTTTTCCGTTCCGCCAAATATTTTTGCAATTATTTTGGAAAAAAGTTATTTTAGCGGGTTCCATCCCTGTGCTTTGAGCTCAAATTCGTGGCTGTCGCGTGTGACGAGCAGGTGTCCGAAGCGTTCCTCGGTGATATGACCTATGAGGTGGATGTCGTCGATCTCCTTGATCTTTTCGAGGTCGCCGATAGGTACGGTGAACAGCAGTTCGTAGTCCTCGCCGCCATTGAGGGCACAGGTGGTGACGTTCATGTTCAGCTCCTCGGCCATGACAGCTGTCTGGTAGTCGATGGGCAGTTCCTTCTCGTAGATGCGACATCCGGTCTTACTCTGTTTGCAGATGTGGAGCAGTTCGGAGGAGAGCCCGTCGCTGATGTCGATCATGGCAGTGGGGTGTATGCCGGCCTGTCGCAGCTTCTCGACGATGTCGCCCCGCGCCTCCGTCTGCAGCTGCCGTTGCAGCAGATACTCCTTGCCGGAGAAGTCGGGAGTGGCTATGGTTGAGAATTGAGAATTGAGATTTGAGAATTGAGATTTGAGATCTGAGAGTTTTTCGCTGTCGCCGGCTTTCCTGGCTTCAGCGATCTTCTTCTGCAGCTCATCGACCTGGCTGTAGTAGACCCGCTTCTCACGTTCGAGCAGTTGCAGTCCCATGTAGGCTGCTCCCAGGTCGCCGCTGACACAGATCAGGTCGGTGTTGTGTGCTCCGTTACGATAGACGATGTCCTCGCTGCGTGCCTCGCCGATGCAAGTGATGCTGATGGCCAGGCCTGTGTAGCTGGAAGTGGTGTCGCCTCCGATGATGTCGACCTTCCATTTCTGGCATGCCAGTCGCAGTCCTTCGTAGAAGAGCTCCATGTCCTCGACGGTGAAGCGCTTGCTGAGTGCCAGGGACACAGTCATCTGCCTAGGAGTGCCGTTCATGGCGAAGATATCGCTGATATTCACCATGGCAGCTTTGTAGCCCAGGTGCTTGAGGTCGATATAGGTGAGGTCGAAGTGTACGCCCTCCATGAGCATATCGGTGGTGACGAGCACCTCCTTGTCGGGGTAGTGTAGCACGGCACAGTCGTCGCCGATGCTGTAGCAGGTGCTGGCGTTTTGTGGTTTGATATCTTTTGTGAGATGTTCGATGAGTCCGAACTCACCGAGAGATGCTATTTCCATGTGTCTGTCGATGCTTATTGCTGTTTGGGGTGGTTGTCGCTATTTGAAACTGATGGTCTTGGATTTGCCTGCCGGCTGCTGGGTGTCATGAGCCTTGCCGTCGTCCTTGCCCTTCGCCAGAATACTGTTTCTGGAGTTCTTCAGGATGTAGCCCACGATGAATTCGTTGAATTTCTCCTCTTGATCCTTCTGCATAAAACAGATGTTGACAGGAAGGACATAGAGATTCTGCCGCACCTCATCGCTCAGCCCTTCTATGCTGGCCAACCGTGCTGCATCTTTCTCGGTGGTGATGATGACCTTTGGCGAGGGCATGGCCTCGAACGTGGAGTTGATGAGCTGGATGTCCTTCCGTCGGAAGGCATGATGGTCGGAGAAGGCCAGTGACTTGATATTAGTCGACAGGCCATAGCTCTTCTGGAGGGCCTCCATGTCTTCCTTCAGCTGTCGTGGCGAGGCAATGCCCGTGAGCAGGAGGATATTGTTTACGCAGAGGTCGCTGAGAGGTGTCTGGCTCTTGTTGAAAAGACCAGTGGGAGTGCCATACTCGAGTGTGGTGAAGTACAGGTGCTGGTAGGGGAAGAGGTTCATGGCCTTCGTGATGACACGGAACTCCATGGGCTTCAGCTCCTTGGGACACTTCGTGATGATGACGATATCGGCACGGTTCTTGCCGTTGAGCGGCTCACGCAGTCGGCCAGCCGGCAGCAGCTTGTCGTAGATGATCAGCCGGTGATAGTCGACGAGCAGGATGTTGACGCCCGGCTTGACATAGCGGTGCTGGAAGGCATCGTCGAGCAGGATGATGTCGAGGCTGGGGTCGTCGTCGGTGAGACGCTGGATGCCGTTGACCCTTTTCCTGTCGACAGCGACGCTGATGTCGGGGTATTTCGCCTTGATCTGGAAGGGCTCGTCGCCGATGTCACGTGTGGTGGAGTTTCGGTCGGCCAACACAAAGCCCTTCGTCTTCCGCTTGTAGCCCCTACTGAGAACAGCCACGTGGAATCTCTTCTGCAGCATGCGTACGAGATATTCCACATGAGGAGTCTTGCCTGTTCCTCCGACGGTGATATTGCCGACGGCAATGATGGGTACATGGAAGGTGTGACTTTTCAGAATCCCTACGTCGAAGCAGAAGTTCCTCAGTCGGACACCACAGCCATAGATCCAGCTCAGGGGCAGCAGTGACTCTTTGATCTTGATGAAATCGCCTTCCATGATAGTATTAGTTTATTGAATGCTTACATCATAGGGCAGGCGTGCCTGCAGACGGTTGCGAAGCTGGTCGAGACGGAGCTGCATGACGGGCTCGTAGAGGTCGCCCAGCAGCTTATGCAGCTGGCTGTCGAGGTAGGAGTCGGAAGACTCCTCCTGGCTGGAGAGGAAGCTGTCGAGCCACCCTGCCTTTTCAGGATAGGCGGTGGCGTGGTATTCATCCATCTTGGCCAATTCTGCCGCTTTCTTCACTGCATCATCGAGTGAGCCCAGCTCGTCGACCAGCTTGATGCCCAAGGCATCGGTAGCCAGCCAGACACGTCCCTGTGCTATCTCGTTGACCTCGTCCTTCGTCATGCCGCGTCCCTGACCTACGATGCTCAGGAAATTCTCGTAGCCTCTGTCGGTATATCCCTGCAGATAGCGCATCTCGTCGCTGTTCTCACTGCCGAAGATCAGGTTGTTCTCGAAGTCGGAATACTTGTTGGTGGCCACGCCATCCCAGGTGACACCAAGTTTATCGGTGACCAGTCCGCTGAAGTTGGGAACAAGTCCGAAGATACCAATAGAACCGGTGATGGTGGTAGGCTCGGCAAAGATATAGTTGGCGCCGCAGCTGATCATATAACCTCCCGATGCAGCCATGCCTCCCATGGAGACGACCACGGGCTTCTGAGCCTTCAGCTGCTGGATGGCATGCCATATCTGCTCGCTGGCAATAGCGCTGCCACCGCCTGAGTTGACGCGCAGCACGACAGCCTTCACGTCGTTGTCGGCAGCCAGCTTCTGGATGTCTCTGGCTGTCTGCTGGCCTACGATGGTGTGTCCGCTGAGGAATCCGCTGGCCATCTCGTCGACAATCTCGCCATAGGCATAATAGACGGCCACCTGGCCACCTTTCTCCCTCACTTTCTCTGACGGCTTCAGCCGGAGCATGTCGTTCAAGTTCAGCTTGTTGATATCTTCGTCGTCATCGAGTCCAAGCTTATGGCACACCACCTTCTTCATGTCCTCGGGATAGAAGACACGGTCGACGAGATGAGCCTGGAGATAGTCGTCGGTAGTAGCAAACATCATGATGCTGTCGTTGGCCAGAGAGTCGAGCTGGGCTGCGCTGACATGACGGCTCTCACCCATCTGGCTGGTCCATAACTGCCAGATACCCTTGAGGTAAGCCTCATGCTGTTCGCGGTCTTCTGCACTCATGTCCTTGCGTGTGACGCTCTCCACATAACTCTTATACTTACCTACACGAGCTACCTGATACTTGATGCCGAGCTTCTCGTAGAGTCCTGCGAGGTATTCGTGCTTGCCGCCCAGTCCTTTGAAGTCGATCATTCCGGTCTTGTTGAGGAAGAGCGAGTCGGCAGCAGACAGGACATAGTAGCTGGCCTGCATTATCTGGTCGGCATAGGCATAGACCCATTTTCCGCTTTTCTTGAAGTCGAGCAGTGCATCGCGTACCTGCTGCGCAGTGGCAGGAGCATCGAAGATGGTAGTGCCGCCTTCGATATAGATGCCTTTGATGTTCTTCTCGTCGCGTGCCAGACGGATGGCCTTCAGGATGTCGTCGAGACCCATCGCTTCGCCATTGGCCATTCCGATGATCTGGTCAATAGGGCTTCCGCCCTCAGTCCGTTCGCTGACGGTGCCATTCATCTTCAGTACAAAGACGGAGTTGTCCTTGGCCTTCACTTTTGAGTCGTCACTTGCCAGCATGCCCATCACTGTCAGTGAGAGCAGGACAAAGCCGATAATTCCCACAATGATAACTCCGACCACGGTAGCCATCACGTATTTAAAGAAATCTTTCATCGTTTAAAAAAATTAATGTTGTAAAAATCAGTGGCAAAGTTACACATTATTTTTTATTCTAAGGAAAAAAAAGCAGTTTTTTTTCAATTCTGTGCGTACTATCGACATTTTTTAGTGTTTTTCTTTTGAAATCAAGCCCTTCCGGTGCAAGTGGATGTTGTTTCGCCATCTAAAGCGTTGAATTCTCTTCATCGGCAAACTCAGTGCGCATCTTCTGGTACAGCTGCTGCCACTCCTCAGCGTTAGGCACTTCGGGCACGGCATTTAGTGCCTTGTAGACAACAGCAATGTCATCTGGAAACGCTCTCCCGAATAATTTCTGACAAATGCCCTCGTGAGAAGGGGCTTCTTTCAATTTTATAGTCTTTCGGCTGTAAATTTTCGATTCTCGCGAGAGTTTATAAACCGCTGAGAATGAGATGCTTCCCGTTTTTGTCTTTTTTCGTCGAAAAAGGGGATTGCCAAAACCTATGGTTTTGGTCTCCAAAGTCATAGGTTTTGGGTTGCTTAGTCGCGGAGGAAGCGGAGCAAAGTCGCGGCGGAAGCGGACCAAAGTAGCCTACTAAGCAACCCAAAAGTGCCTTCCGGCGTCCCCAAGCCAACTTTCCGACCTCTTCGGAGTCATTTTCTCCCTTGTTATCAATCCCCAAAGTGCCCTCCCATTCTCTAGATGGTGCAAAAATCCTGATGCTTTTTTCGGCACTTTTTCTTTACAATAGTTGCTCGTCTGTTACAATCTTTTTTGTAACTTTGTAAGAATTCGCAGGATTTCATTTCTTCTGAATCCTCCAAATACTTTTTTATTATTCACTTGTTTTTTTTCATCAGTCGCTTTGTAGCTCGAATCTCCTTCCGTAGCAGTTCCATACGCTCCCTTAGTTGCTCTTGTGTGGGTAGCATATCCTTAATGCGGATATTGTTATACGTGGCTACTCCCATCGGTGTAGTGATTCCTCGGAAAGACCATTGTACATCTGTCTTATCTATATCAGAACAAATCAGAAGACCGATAGTAGGGTTATCATCCGGTGCTTTCAGCAACTCGTCAACGGCACTAACGTAGTAGTTCAACTTACCAGTAAACTCTGGTTCGAAGGGTTTTACTTTGATTTCGCAAGCGATATAGCAACGAAGGCGTACATGGTAAAAGAGCAAATCTATCTTCCGTGAACGGCCTCCCACTATTATTTCTTTCTGTCTGCCCATAAATGCAAAACCCGTTCCCATCTCCAATAAGAGGTTCGTCACATCACTAGTAAGGGCATCCTCCAGTTCTCGTTCTTCAAACGGCTCATGGTCAACAGTAGCAAAGCCGAAATCATAATTCTCCTTTAGTATCTCCTGCACCAGATGACTTTGCGGCTCTGGCAGATACGTTGAAAAGTTGTTTACTATCTTGCCCTGATGATCAAAGAGATGAGCCTTATAGCAGTTGATAAGTGCCGTTCTGCTTAATCCTTTCTCTATCACGTGTTGCATATAAAATAACGCTTCCTCAAGACTTTCGCTTCGTGTGATTATCTCAATATGCTGCCCCCAGGGAACGAGCGCAAATGGCAGTGGGAACTCGTCATTGGCATTATACCCAGTTTCTGAAACAGGCTGTTTCATTAATTCTGCAACGGGTCGTTGCAATTTTGCGGAATGCACCTCAATTCCGTTCTGAAGAACAATTTCTGCAATAGGTCGTTGCAATTTTGATGCTTCGGTGGTATAATATAAGTACCACTGTTTCATATACCTCAGATTACGAGCAGAGAAACCATCTTCATTTGGGAACTCTCTCCTTAAATCCAAGCTTACCTGCTCCACAACACCAGCACCCCAACGCTCCTCAGCTTTCTTTTGCACAAGGTCACGCCCCATTTGCCAGTTGAACAGCAGTTTCTCACTATTCACCTTAACGGCAGCCTTTACCTGAGCAGAGCGATAACGGTGCTTCACCTCCGCTATCCACTCTGCATACTCGGAATCCAGCACAACATCGTGAGATTTCACCATACGCGGCTCATTGATTTCTATTTCCTTATTCTGTTTGTCCATATTTATATAACGTTTCAGTATCTAATTCTATTGTCTGATAATAATTTAGGAGTACCACCACTGTCATATAATATGGTGGCATCATCCTCTAGCTTATGCCATAATATTGGGTAATAAACATCATACTTTCTCATAAGTCCCTCACCCTTTGCTCTTGCTTCATCAGTAATGTATTTGTCTACAAGATAAAGAATCTTTTGGCTTGCAGCAGCATTAAAGAGGCCAAACACTATTAGCTCCAAATCATCGTCATCAAGTGAACTAATATCGTTTCTTATATGTCTGCCATTATTCTATTTCATCCGCCAATTCTTCAAAATCGTCTTCAGACTCTGACGTAATGACATTAGCTGTATCGCGTTTAAAGAGATCCTTAATGCGCTCATGAAGCAATTTACGCCTTTCTTCTATATATTCAGGGAAGTTATCCAATTCCAAATTCACATCAGGAATAAGATGGCTTTTTAAGAACGAATCGCGAGTCTCAGGAGTCGTTTCTGACTCAACCCATTCTTTCAGCTCTTTGGCGTTTTTAGCCATATTTTCATTCGCATCTAGCATTTGGAGGTTTAGTATGGTATCATATTCCTCCCAATCATAACCAGCGTTTTGACATAAAACGTATGGATGAATATGGTCTTTGTGGAATGTATTTCTGTAATCAAGATTAGAGTATAGTAGTGCAAGAATAGCAAAGGCAAATTTATTATCTTTGTGTATAGTCAGAATATGAACATCAATATACTCATCATTAATCTCAGTAGGCTGCCTAATGGCCGAGGATAATGTATCTGATGGAAAAGCTGTAATCTCATCATTTATAAATGACAAGTCCATATTATCTGTAAACGCCTTACGCGATAATTGCAGAATTCTATCACCGCTAGCACCAAAAGATCTGAAAATTAAGGTTTTCATAAGCCATAAACGAATCTCTTTTCGTTCATCTGCATATCCTATAGCAGAAGAAAAGCTTTTGTAAATATTGCGATGATACAGGTAATATAATATTGGAAGTGTTGCATTGTTTGATGTTAGCGAAGAACGGTCTAATCCATAGTTCTTCAACAATTCGAATAACTCATCAATACAATCTCTTATAGATTCCCACTTTTCTTCAACAAGATCAATGAATTCATTATCGAAGCTCTTTATTCTGAATCTTACGTCTGCCTTGTAAAGATACAAGAATGCTTTGAGAATATAGTCTTGGGTAATATTAAACCCTTTATTATTAACCAAATCAACCAAACGAAGGATTTCTGTTCGAGCATCTTTTTTCTGCCATCCAGCAATTGCCATTGACATTAACATGTTAGAGAATGACAACTGGGTACCGCCAGAATTGATACGAACAAAAATGTTAACCGCAACATCTGGCTTAGAATCTTCTATTTCGTAGAAGTTTATTACAGGCTTGTCAAAAACCTTTGACCTTAGTTTGTTTAACATATTTCTTTCCTCCCTAGTCAAAGAGTAGTCATCTGAAAATTCAAATATTCCATAGTCAGAATCTCCATCGCCTAGCTTGAGAATCTCACCAACCTGAAACCATTTGTCTCCATTGGTGTCTTGATACAAAACCTTTCCTTGAGTAAGAGACTTCTCTTTAAATGAGAAATCGTATGTTTTATCACTTTCATCTTCTGGGAAAGTGCGGCTGATGTTTAGATACAGAATACGCTCAGGAAAATTGTAATCACTATTTTCCCATCTTGCCCTGTACCGGTGAAAAGCATAGCTTCCGCATAGTCCGATATATAACGAAGTTAATCGTTGCTGACCATCAAGAATTGCATGAAAATCATTTACCTGATTGGTATTAAATGCATCATTGTGAATGTGGTATTTCTCTATATATTTGTCGAGAATCTTATAGAACTTATATGTGTTCTTAGCTTCGTCCTTTACTTTCCAAAAGAGCATTGAGCTAATTGGGTAGCCCTTCATTAACGAGTCAAAAAGATTTTCCACTTGGTACGATGACCACACGTATTCTCGCTGAAATGCTGGCAATAAGTATTCGTTATTCTTGATTCTTCCTATAGCCTGCTTGATAGTAATTGGAGATTGAAAACCTGACATATTTAATTCGTCTATTTATTATTGTACAAAGGTAGTGAATATTTTTCAAAAATTACAATTATCTTACCCATTATAACATCTTTTAGCCTTTCGACATTCCATCCCTATCCAATAATGCATATATTTCATTAATCCTAATGCCTCCTTTCTTATATTCCACGATATTGACTCTATTTGCCTTACTCTTCTCACATGGGCCATCATCATCGTAGTAATATGCAATAGAGTAATCCCCACCACTTGGCGTCGGATTGTCACGTTTTTCCATATAGCGAGGGTCAAATGCTATTTCCGGAACCTTTACTTGTTCCCCAGCTATTTCGCGGGTCAATGCTTCAAACTCAGCATCCGTCATTGACTCAACGTCTCTGTATCTCCTTTTCTTCATTACTTGAATATGATATGTTTCCTTAACCAGCCCATTCAATTAACATTCCTATTGGAGCACCGCTCTTCTTTAAATACTCTTGCCCCTTCTTTTTATCACCTCACAAAAACATTAGTTGAGCAAGGTGGTACAATCTATTATAAGCATAAGGGTCTTTCGAAAGGTAATTATCCATTGCGAAATCAGCGTTTTTGAACATTGTATTAAACTCTTCTTATGTGATGTTTGCGTCAAATGTCGTCTCCATAGTCATTCATATGTACAATCAGCTCTTTCTGTTTCTAATCCATTCATACAGCCATCCAGAAAAGTAATTCGCCACATACGATGTTCTTGGTAAACGGATTCTTATTATCACGGCTATTACAATAAGTCATCAGATGCCAATACTGAGAAGGAGAATTCTTCTTGTAATCCACTAGCACACCCTCTTTCTTTGCACGGTCAATATATCCACCGCGGACTTGTTGATAGCCAGCTTTGACCAATTTTTCTGTTAACGGACAAGACACATGCTCCTTGTCTATGAAAAAGTCCTTCACTTGTTGTATTGTCATACGCACCTCCTTTTAGCATCCTCTTTAGACTATCCAAGCATATCAGCATGCATCATTGTTGTAAATTCATCTTTCATACTACATTGATTTATGAAACGACATAAGCACATATCATACACATAATTGTTATGAAACCAGCAATATCAATGTGGTTCTCTCGACAATGTTAAAACTCTTTTTGCCAATAAGAGGATTGATGTTGTGCTCAAACCACCAAATCAAATCACCTTCTTTTGATGATTGTATGAGAACAATTCCAATCATAAATATTGCAGCCAAAAGAGCTAAAACAATCAATAACGTGTACATCTTTTCTACTTTAAAAACATTAAACAACTCATTTTCGACAGCAAATATACTAACATGTTGTTTCAAATCGTGGAACAACCTATAGTTTTTTATCTATTTGTTTGGCAATAATTAAGAATACGCCTGTTTCTCTTCTCCGCAAACTCAAGCTGAGTATCTACCCATGCTAAATATGTGCCAATATCTTGCGGTATTGGATTGCTATCAAAGAGAGCAGTCTCAAGCCAGAATTTCACATCGTAATTATCATCAACGCAGTCCTGCAAGAGAAAGAAGTCAACATATCCTTTGAAATCGATGAACCATTCGAAGAATTCCTTGCACTCCTGAATTGACTTATCTAATGGGGATGATTCCCCGTTATAGAAACGCCGAATACATTCCAAAGTCAAATCCCAGCGGTCGCAGATACGGGGATGACATCCACGAGCTCTATTCATACTCCAAGGTGTTTGTGGAAAAATAATTGCTCCACCAATTGTATAGAGTTTGCTTAAATTCTGCTTTTCATATTCGTCATAGTTTGGGATAGCTGCTTTGAATTCGTCGAAATGTTTGTTTCGACCATTGCGAAAAGTCGCTGTAATAGAGTCACTACCAAAATAAAAGCCGTTTCCTTTCAGATAACAATCCTTACCTGATTCCAAAGCAAGTATATTGCCATTGGGAAGTGGCTTATTCCACAAAAGCTGATGATATGCTTTCAATGTGGCACTTGCCCAATCAGGATCTTTGCCACGACTATCCATCTGAACGTCAAACGCGATGTCTATATCTTTTAATTCCATATATCTTAAATTACTATTGTTCCTTACTTAATCTGTAATCATATTATCAATCTTGACGTAATAGAAGGATCTCTTGAGAGGTCAACTCTCTAATCTCACAAACGTTTTCACTTACAACTACACCACAAGGATAACCAAAATCACCTTGTGGCATATAAAGGTAAAAAACAAAGAAATCGCCATCTTTTGTTAAATAAGAAACTTCGTTTTCTTCCCAACCCTTTTCGGTAGCTAACTTTACAGCCTTTTTCCTTGCTTCTTCTTTATTCATGGTGCATTCTTTTTTGTTTATGGTGCAAAGATAGATGTGGGTTGTTTCAAATCATGGAACAACCTCGGACTTTTTTCACTTTTTGTATCGTTTAATGGCATTTTGGTGCCATTCGACGATTTCATTAGCTAGAGATTGTGGCTCCAAAATCTCTATCCATTGCCCACGCGCCATGATTGCAGCTTTGAAATCGGCTGTGGGCTTTAGATTTAGCTCAAAGTCGGAATAATCCTCTGTTGTATTGATTTCTCGTTGGCTATGATGCAGCGGTAAGTCGCGCAGATAGTAAGGTTCATGACCATAGGCCCTCAACACAATACTTTGGCTTTCTATCTTGTCATCAACCACAATGCCATAGCTGTCATTGAAGAATTCTGCTGCCTCAAAGTTCTCATCTATCTTGAATTTCGTGTCAAGCAGCTCCACCTTCTCTATGCGGTCAAAAGAGTATACGCTTTTCAGGCCACTTTCGAAACTGGCAACAAGATACCATCGCTGATGGAACAACTTCACACAATAAGGGGCCAACGTATAGGTGCCATTGTCTGGAGAACCATAGCGGCGATAAGTCAGAGAAACCATACGACTTTCCTTCATTGCTTTGATAACCTGCTGAAGCTTCTCGCCACCAGAAGGCACGTGCTCTAACAATATACGGTTGTGCAGACTCTGGCTTTCCTCCACCATATTGCCCACACTCAATGTCGAGAGCATCCAGTTCTGAACAGAATCCTTACGAAGCACGTATTCATTACCTATATAATATTTGTTGCCGTTCTTCTTGTCACACTCGATATAGATGCCAAAGATGTCCTCAATGGCACACTTATGGCGATAAAAAGTAGTGCGAGCCATCTCTACGCCCTCACTCATATCCGTCTTAAGCCACCGCCTGTTGATCTCAGCCAGCGTAATGCTCTTGGCCTGATAAATCGTGTTCACCAGCCAGATGTATTCCTTGAATTTTGTATAGGTTGTCATACTTCGAGCATCTTTATTGCGCAAATATACGATTTTTTTTCGAAAGATTGTACATAATCCCTCAATTTTACACATCTTTTAATAATATACTTGATTCCATTATAAGATGGATACCCTTTGTGGGTAGCATGCTTTGCACCGGATAATCCATACCTTTTGTGTATGCGCAAAACACCTTGTGAGTATTCTGGAATCTGAGGATTAACTCATGACTAATTAAGCATAAATAGCTCTTATTTTATCGTCATTCTGCGTTAATTCTCCATAATTGCTCGTCTGTTACAATCTTTTTTTGTAACTTTGCCCCGCAGAAACAAATCAAAACATGTGATATGATGAAACAGAGATTATGTGTGGTGCTTCTGATGGCACTGGTGTGTATGGGAGCCGTGGGCAAGAAAAAGGTGACGAAACAGGAGCTGTGGCCCAATGGTGAGCCCATGAGTGAGTGGTTCAGTGACACGGTGAAAGTGAATGTCGATGATTTGGGCAAGAAGTATGTCCTGACCAGCTATGGCGTGCGTCAGGGTACGACCGATATCCAGACGCGTGAGATCCAGGCCGTCATCGACAAGGCTGCCCAGGAGGGTGGGGGAGTCGTGGTCGTTCCCAAGGGCACCTTCTATTCGGGCAGTCTATTCTTCAAGCAGGGCACACATCTTTATCTGGAGGAGGGTGCCGTGCTGAAAGGCTCTGACCGGGTGCATGACTTCGAGATTCGCGAGACACGTATCGAGGGGCAGACATGTAAGTATTTCGTTGCGCTGGTCAATGCTGATGGTGTCGATGGCTTCACCATTTGTGGCAAGGGCACCATCGACGGCAATGGTCAGGACTACTGGGAGGAGTTCTGGATTCGTCGCCAGTGGAACCCCCAGTGCACCAACAAGGATGCACAGCGTCCGCGCCTGACGTACATCTCAAATAGTAAGAACGTCACTATTCAGGATGTGCGACTGATCAACTCGCCGTTCTGGACCAACCATATCTACCGTTGTGATCATGTGCGCTACCTTGATCTTTATATCTACTCCTCGACCCAGGGTATCAAGGGACCTTCGACGGATGCCATCGATATTGACGCTTGTCACGATGTGGTGGTGCGTGGCTGCTACATGAATGTGAATGATGATGCTGTGGTGCTGAAGGGAGGTAAGGGCACCTTTGCTGACAAGGCACCCGAGAACGGACCTTGCTATAACATCCTGGTGGAGAACTGCCACTATGGTACGGTGCACGGATGCATGACGCTGGGATCGGAGAGCATACACGACTGGAATGTTATCATGCGCAATTGTGTGGCCGACGATACGAACAATGTGCTCTGGCTGAAGATGCGCCCCGACACGCCACAGCATTATGAGTACGTGTTGGTGGAGAACTTTACAGGCAAGTGCCGTAACTGTCTCCTCATCCGTCCCTGGACGCAGTTCTATGAGAAACAGGAGCGTGAGGACATGCCGCTCAGCCAGTGTAACAACGTCACCTTCCGCAATATCCGGATGGAGTGTGGCAACTTCTTCAATGTGGCAGGTTCGGACAAGTATGCGCTGAAGGATTTCACCTTTGAGAGCATCGACGTAAAGGACTTTGCCAAGGAGAAAGCCTTTACGCAGCGCCCCATCGACAATCTCATACTGAAGAGTGTCGTCGTGAATGGCGAGACCATCGAATAATGAAAAGCAAGGGGGCTAGGACTATCGCCCTTGCCCCCTCTTTGCGCTAGTGCCGCGAGCGGGACTCGAACCCGCACAACCCTTCCAGGTCAAGGGATTTTAAGTCCCTCGTGTCTACCATTCCACCATCACGGCAGGCACTATGCGCTATTGCGGCTGCAAAGTTACAAAAAAGTTGGGAGTTAGGAGTGACGAGTGAGAAGTTTTTCTGATTTCATTATCATTTTTTAACTCGTCACTCCTGACTCCCTATGGGTTGCTGACGATGAGTATGCCACTGTCGAAGGCATAGCTGACGTTTCTATAGAGGGTGAGTGCCCTGCCTTTCTCGCCGCTTTTCACGTAGCCGTACTCACCGTCGATGTTGTAGGTGCGGTGACACTTCTTGCAGACGAGGTCGAGGGGCTGTGTGTCGCTCCATGCTAGTTCATAGTTGTTGTCGCAGTTGGGACATTGCAGGTCGTAGCATCGCAGCTGTCCGTAGAGGGAGCGTCCGATGATCAGTCCCCGCTTGTAGCCCATGCTTGCATAGCTGATACGCTCTCCGCTGATGGCTGTGTTCATTAGCAGGTCGAGGTCAGTGGCAGCGTAGGTACCACGGTTGGGAGTGAGCACAAGATGCGTGCCGCCATTCTTCGATACAGCCTTCACGATGCAGAAGTCGCCACCTGTGGACCCTATCGCCCTGGAAAGAGCCGATGAGGGATATTGCGATGCGTTGAAGGTGAATCGGCAGTAGTTGCTGCTGTACATGTTGTCAGTCTCGCATGCCGACAACACGTACAGGAGGACAATGACGAAGAGCTTATACATCGAGCAGTTCCTTTTCGGCCTTTGCCACCCGTTCGAAGCCGAACTGTGTGAGGATGCCATCCATGAGCAGGCAGATGCGATCGTTGCAGAGGTTGCCTATCGATCCCTCATGCGTGTGATGGATATCCTTGTCGGGAGAGAAACGTCCGGCCTCAATGTCCAGCCCCACCTTCTTGTAGGCATCACGGAAAGGCATGCCCTGCGTAGCCAGACGGTTGACCTCCTCGACAGAGAACATCGGATCATAGCGCGGGTCATCAAGGATGTGGTCGTTGACTTCAATCTTGTTGATGATATAAGCCGTCATACGCAGGCAGTCGAGTATCTCGCCGAATGCAGGCAGGAACACCTCTTTGATGATCTGCAGGTCGCGGAAATAGCCGCAGGGCAGGTTGTTCATGATGAGTGTCACCTGCTGGGGCAGTGCCTGAAGCTTGTTGGACTTTGCACGTATGAGCTCGAACACGTCGGGGTTCTTCTTATGAGGCATGATGCTTGAGCCTGTGGTGCACTCCTTGGGCAGTCGTACGAACCCGAAATTCTGTGAGTTGAACAGACAAGCGTCGAAGGCCAGCTTTGCCATCGTGCCAGCGATAGAGGCCAGGGCGAAGGAGACGTTGCGCTCCATCTTGCCACGTCCCATCTGGGCATAGACCACATTATAGTTCATCGAGTCGAAGCCCAGCAGGTCAGTGGTCATCTGACGGTTGAGCGGGAATGACGATCCATAGCCAGCAGCTGAACCCAGCGGGTTGCGGTTTGTCATGCGATAGGCTGCCTGGAGGAAGAGCATGTCGTCGCATAGGCTCTCGGCATAGGCTCCGAACCATAGTCCGAAGCTTGACGGCATGGCCACCTGCAGATGGGTGTAGCCAGGCATGAGCACATCCTTGTACTGATTGCTCTTGGCGATGAGCTGGTCGAAGAGATCCTTCACGCTCTCCGCCACCAGCTGCAGCTGATGACGTGTGAAAAGCTTCAGGTCGACCAGTACCTGATCGTTGCGTGAGCGTCCGGAGTGAATCTTCTTGCCCATGTCGCCCAGTTGGCGGGTCAGCATCAGCTCTACCTGCGAGTGGACATCCTCGATGCCTTCCTCAATGACGAACTCACCTCGCTGCGTCTGGTCGTAGATGGCACGCAGCTCACGCAAGAGCACGGGCAGCTCGTCCTTGCCTATGAGACCGATGCTCTCGAGCATGGTGATATGAGCCATGGACCCCAGCACATCGTAGGGTGCCAGGAAGAGATCCATCTCACGGTCGCGACCTACGGTGAAGCGCTCAATCTCGCTGTTGATCGCGAAGTCTTTTTCCCAGAGTTTCATCTTATTCGTAATGTATTTGTGCCAGTGCTTCGGCCACCTTGTCGACACCCTCCTGAAGAGGACCGCTGACCATGGCCTGAAGCATGAAGGGGATGTCGGCCTTGACCGTGACCTTCAGCTTCGACGTCAGCTCGTCGACAGGCAGGATCTGTATCCAGAGGTTGAAGGGCATGGGTGACTTCGCTGTTTCGAACTTGATGCACGAAGGCTCTTCCCGCT
>JAEEGF010369933.1_pt1 | contig 24661 bp, 20 predicted proteins | sample 9134171 | NCBI WGS metagenome assembly JAEEGF01 (sample SAMN16246542, study PRJNA631951) | gut metagenome | biome: gut microbiome; feature: rumen; material: AP-attached | host: Bos | place: Iran: Karaj | collected 2018-10
ACAACACGGCGTTGTGCAAGCGCGACCTGAACCTCGTGGACGGGCTCTTGGAATATGGAACGGGCAACGAAGTGATGATGAAGGGCTACCTCGGACGCATGCTCTTCAAGCAGGAGGAAGTGGAGAAGAAAGTCAACGTGCTCAGTGGAGGCGAAAAGATGCGCTGCATGATTGCACGCATGCAACTGAAGAATGCCAACTGCCTCATCCTCGACACACCCACCAACCACCTCGACTTGGAGTCCATACAGGCCTTCAACAACAATCTCGTGCAGTTTGGCGGAAACATTCTTTTCGCCTCCCACGACCATGAATTCATCAACACGGTGGCCGACCGCATCATCGAACTGACCCCCAAGGGCACCATCGACAAGCTCATGACCTACGACGACTACATCTACGACGCACAGATCAAGGAGCAGAAAGCACGTATGTACGGAGAATAAGGACTGGCACGGTTTTTGCTATCAGCGGGAACAGAAAGAATAATCGTTAGAACTATGAGCGAAGAAAAGAAAATCAATATCGAAGACGGCAACCTCGAAGAGGAGAACAAGTCGGAAAACACACAGGCCGAAGAGACCGTGAACAACGAACAACAGCCAGACGACGCACAGACGGAGGAAACTCCCGCAGAAGAGGAAAAAGACCCACTCGACGCCGCTTTGGCAGAGATAGAGAACCTTAAAAGCCAGATGCTCTACAAGCAGGCAGAGTTTGAGAACTACCGCAAGCGCACCATCAAGGAGAAGGTAGAACTCATCCTCAATGGCGGCGAGAAGACCATCACGGCCATCCTGCCCGTGCTCGACGACTTCGAGCGCGCCCTTGCAGACAAGACCGACGACCCTAAGGCCATCAAGGAAGGCATGGAGCTCATCTTCCACAAATTCGTCAAGACCCTCGAGGGACTGGGCGTGAAGAAGATAGAAACTGCCGACAAGGATTTCGACGTTGACTATCATGAGGCCATCGCAATGGTGCCGGGTATGGGCGACGACAAGAAAGGCAAGGTCATCGACTGCGTACAGACGGGCTATACGCTCAACGACAAGGTGATCCGGCATGCCAAAGTGGCAGTAGGCCAATAAGGTTCCGTGAGTCTTTGTTACAAAGACCTACATAACGACAAAAAAAATGGCAAAAAGAGATTATTACGAGGTACTTGGCGTTGACAAGAATGCTTCCGAAGACGACATCAAGAAAGCTTATCGGCGCATCGCCATCAAATACCATCCCGACCGCAATCCTGGCAACAAAGACGCTGAGGAGAAATTCAAGGAGGCCGCCGAGGCCTACGACGTGCTTCACGACCCGCAAAAGCGCCAACGCTACGACCAGTTCGGTTTCGAAGGACTGGGAGGTGCAGGAGGCTTTGGCGGATTCGGCGGCGGGGGATTCTCTATGGACGACATCTTCACCATGTTCGGCGATGTCTTCGGCGGACGTGGTGGATTCGGTGGTTTCGGAGGTTTCGGCGGCGGACGTCAGGCTCCGCAGCACCGTGGTTCAGACCTACGCCTGAAAGTCAGGATGTCGCTTCAGGAAGTGTCTACAGGCGTCACTAAGAAATTCAAGGTGCGCAAGGACATCACCTGTAGCCACTGTCACGGAACAGGCTCGGAAGATGGCAAGACCGACAGTTGTCCTACGTGTCACGGAAGTGGCGTCGTCACACGCACCACGCAGAGCCTCTTCGGCACGATGCAAACACAGAGCGTATGCCCCACCTGTCAAGGCGAGGGACGCATCATCCGCAACAAATGCCGCGAATGTGGCGGCAGTGGCGTCGTGAAGGGTGAAGAAGTGGTGGAAATCAAGATTCCTGCTGGTGTGGCCGAGGGAATGGTGGTCAACGTGCCAGGCAAAGGCAATGCAGCCATCCATAATGGTGTGAACGGCGACATACAGGTGTTTATAGAGGAAGAACCCAACGAAACATTCATACGCGACGGCAACAACGTGCTCTACAACCTGCTGCTCGACTTCCCAACGGCTGCCCTCGGCGGCGATATAGAGATACCCACCATCGAAGGAAAGAAGGTCAAGATAGGCATCGAGCCAGGCACCCAACCCGGTAAGACGCTTCGCCTGCGCGGCAAGGGACTGCCCCAGGTGCAGGGATATGGCAACACCACCGGCGACCTGGTGGTCAACATCAGCGTCTACGTGCCGAAGACACTCTCTCGCGAAGAACGTAAGATGATGGAAGAACTGCGCGAGAGCGACAACTTCAAGGGTGACAAGCAGACCAAGGAAAGCATCTTCGATAAATTCCGCAACTATTTCAACTAAACGCCTCACATTGAACCCATTAACAGGTTCAAGCACTTATCAATGAATTATCAACAGACAACAGCATATCTGTTTAGTGTCACCCCGGTCTTCGAGAAGATCGGGGCTGGTGCTTATAAGGAGGGATTGGAAAACTCCTGGGCGCTTGACAAGCACTTCGGACATCCCCATCGACAGTTCCGCAGCATCCATGTAGCAGGCACCAACGGCAAGGGGTCGTGCTCCCACACCATCGCTGCCGTACTCCAGGCAGCAGGCTACTGCGTAGGCCTCTACACATCACCTCATCTGGTAGACTTCCGAGAGCGCATCCGCATCAACGGAGAGTGCATCCCGGAGCAGTATGTCATCGACTTCGTGGAACAGGAGCGCGCTTTCTTCGAGCCCCTCCACCCGTCCTTTTTCGAGCTTACTACGGCTATGGCCTTCAAGTATTTTGCCGAGAAGCATGTCGATTATGCTGTGATTGAAGTAGGCTTGGGCGGAAGGCTTGACTGTACCAACATCATCTCCCCCGTCCTGAGTATCATCACCAACATCAGCCTCGACCACACACAGTTTCTGGGCAACACCCTTGAGCGCATAGCCAGCGAGAAAGCTGGCATCATCAAGCCCCATGTGCCCGTCGTGGTGGGTGAGACTCTGCCCGAGACACGCCCCGTCTTTGCCGTCAAGGCACACGATATGAACTCCCCACTCTACTTCGCTGAAGAATTCGATGCAGCACCCTTTGCTGATATCGACTTCGAACTGAAAGGCGACTACCAGCAAAAGAACCGACAGACCATTCTCTGTGCACTTCATTGCCTATCCTCCTCCATCCTCGACCTTCCACCTTCCTCCATCGCAGATGGTTTCGCCCATGTCTGCGAGCTGACCGGCCTTGTGGGGCGTTGGCAGAAGATACAGGAAAGGCCATTGGTTGTCTGCGACACAGGCCACAACGTGGGCGGATGGCAGTATCTTGCTCCACAAATTGCACAGCAACGTTGCCGACAGTTGCGCATCGTCTTCGGAATGGTCGACGACAAAGACATCGACGCGGTGATGGAGATGCTGCCCCAGGATGCCGTCTACTACTGGACGCAGGCCAATACCCATCGGGCTATTCCCGTTGCCTCCGTTGCAGAAAAGGGCAAGCACCATCAGCTTAAGGGCACCCTCCACTATAGCGTAGCCGAGGCATATGCCCATGCTCTGAAAGAGGCCGACGATGATGACTTTATTTTCGTGGGCGGCAGCAGCTATGTGGTGGCCGACTTCCTGGCCATGTAGCAATGTGCGAAACAAACCACCCCTCATTAGGGAGAATAAGAGGGAGTTCGCCCCCGTAAAAAACAAGCAAGGCCGCTGATTTGTCGGCGGCCTTGCTTTTCATTCTTCAATATCCTTTATTTCACTAAAACTTTCTTGGTGACGATTGAACCGTCGGACATCTGGTGACGAACAATGTTGAGTCCTCTGTGTAGGGTGTTGTACTGACGTGCAGTCGCATCGTAACAAGTGATACTGACCGTAGTGGCCGTTGCGGCTGTACTGACGGTGGTGGGATTGCTGTTGAGCATTGCCTCGAGCTCTTCGCGGTCACCTTTGATGGCTGTGGCCCCGAAGCACATGGCAAGTGTTTCCGAGATGAAATCTTCGCCATAGCCGAAGGTTCCGATGTTGAAATCGCTCAAGGTAAAAGTATCGTCGCTGTTGTGTGTTAGCGAGACGGGGATGTCGCCTGTGCCAAAGAAGTCGACAAGCGCATAGTAAGTCACAGCGTCGCGTTCAGCCATGATATTCTCTCCCGGTGTGGTGGAGAGGTAGCAAAGGTCGCCGTCCTTTGCATCGAACTTCACGGGAATTCCTCCGTAGAATAAGTTGACGAAGTCGATGTTCTGGAATCCAGCAAACTCTGTGAGCACGTAGTTGCCAGGGTTCCACATATCCTCGACGATGGTCATGAGGAACTTTTCGGGCATTGTGTAGTCTTCAACCATGGGGGAGATGCCCGTCGTCTCCACAAGGTAGGTGCCAGCCCAATCGTAGTGTACGATTTCCTTTTCAGGATCACCGCCGTTGGTTGGCGTATTTTTCGAGTACCAAGCAGCGGGTCCGTATGTGCCGCTGGCTAAACGGTAAGCCAAGACGAAGTCAGAGATCTTGATTTGTCCATCGGTCTGCTTGGTGATGGTGATGTCAGTGTTACCCATGTTCTCACCCATGAGCATAGCCGTATTGCTTACTGTGCCTGTGGTTGTTTCGCCGTTCTCGTCTTCAATCTCGCCCTCATAGTAGTAGCTGTAGAGGACATGTCGCGTGATGGGAATGTAGAGCACGCTGTCGTTCGATTCATCAGCAATGAGGGAGATGGGACCGTCGGCCCCCTCAGCGGTGAGGTCGAAGTCGAGGAATTTAGTGATGACGTAGCCATCGCCCTGCTTAGCTATCTCGACGGAAAACGTCTCGGGCAGCGCTTCCAGTCCCAGATAGTCGTGAACGTATTCGTCGTAGATGTAGGCTTCTTGCGACCACACTGTGTAGGTTCCTGCCCATTCCACTTCCTCCTGGGCGTTGATTGTGACTAAAGCAGCCACCAGCATGCCCACCAGGGCACATGCTCTGCGAAGATAATTTTTCAACATAGTTATTTGTTTTTTAGTGAGACAATTCGTTCTGTTTATTCTCAAGTTGACGCTCGAAAGTAATGAGCGACTGGGAAGCCCACATGATGCTAGCAGCATCGAGCATAGGCAGTTCCGAACGCAGCCACTGGTCGGCTCGACGAATGACCTGCAGGTCGTCGCTTGCCAAGGCTTGAGAGAAGTTGCCGGCAATGCTTGCCTTGTGGGAGATGGTCAGCACCTTGAAGTCGCGCTCGAGCTGGTCGATGTACTTCATTCGGTCGGTGCAGCATTGAGCTTTCAGCACGCGGAAAGTGGCATCCCATGCCGTTTCTTCCCCTTTGTCGACAGCCAGCAATCTGACGTCTTTCTGCAGTTCGTCGACATCGCTCTCATCAAACTTGTCGCCACCGCTGAGCAATGCGCTGGTGCGGTAGAGGCATAGTTTATTGAGAGTCTGCTCGGCTTCTGTGCGTCGGTCGGTCGGAAGCGTAGAAAGCTTTTCCAGAAGGTATTGGGCCTTCTGGTCTTTAGGGTCGAAACAGTAGTTATAGTCGTAGACAAAATTGTTTTCGGACGCAAGCCTCTCCGAGTCATTGAGACCGTTGAAATAGTCGTTGACTACCTGCTGCGCTTTTTCAGCCTTTGCCAAGTCGGGGTTGCGACGATTGGCCTGCGATTCTTTCATGAGCAGAGCGGCATAAGCAGCTACGAGTTCGGGCGATCGGTCGCCCTGTTCATAGCGTGTAGTGGCGCGGTCGGGACTGAGGTCAGGGTTGACACCTGCCTTGATAGTGTTTATAAAGGCATCGGCATCGCTATTTCCCCCTTCGATGGAGAAGAGCACCTTCTCGTCAGCAGTGATGACCTTAAACGTGGGATAGGCCGTCACGCTGAACTTCTTGGCCGCCTCACGTCCTTCCTTCTCTGCATCGAGCTTGATGCAGACGAAGTTTTGGTTGAAATAGTCGCCCACTCTCTGCTGCGGGAACACCTCTCGGGCCATCATCTTGCAGGGTCCACACCACGAGGTGTAGAAGTCGATGAAAACAGGTTTTCCTTCAGCCTTTGCGGCAGCCAGAGCCTCTTGATAGCTGATGGTACGGAAGTTGGTCTGGGCCTTTGCGATAACAACGCCCATCATGATGCACAATGTAATTACAAATACTTTCTTCATTATTTTTACGTTTTATGATTCTTACTATATTCAGTCTTGCAGCGGTATGTTAAAGAAACCCGACTGGCCCTGTCCTGAATAGTGGATGGCCTTGGGCGTGCCTGTACCTTGCAGCGTATAGACGGGTTCGCCATCGGGCATTCCGCCCAGAAGCTGATAGAAACGAAGGGTGTAGCCATCGGCCCCACGACGTGTGCCTACGACGAAATAGTCGTAGGGATTCATCATGCCACCATATTGGTTGCTGATGTAGATAATTTCCTCTTCGGTATCAATCCCCTTGGGCAGGATTTCCAGCTCAGAGTATGAAGTGAGGTCGAGTCCATAGATCGTGTTATCGACAACGCCATAGAGGAGGGCAGCCGATGTGCACGACACGGTAAAGAGACGGGCCGCATTCACATTGCTGCCTCGGAGCGCACGCATGGCCTGAACCTCCACGCCCCCACCCAAAGACGATGACAGCTGCACGATTTGTCGCTGCGAGCCGTCGAGCGACGAGAGGACGAACACCACTTGCTGAGTGGCTCCACAATAGCCAGCACAGACACAGTTCATGCGCGACAACCCTGATAGCTTGTAGTGGGTGTCTTCGGCCACCGTCGTCACGCCGTTGTAGTCGCTGATACCGATGCTGTGGCTCTCATCGTCCCAGAAGAAAAGGCCGCTCGACATTTCATCGTAGGTGACCCAACGGCTGGCACCCATCGACGACTCTAAGGCATAGCGGCCGCTCCCCTCTTTTCCACCTATTGCGGTATCGTACTGGAAACGGATGCCTTTGCTTGAGATGAAATAGTTGCCCCACATGCCAGAAACGATGCGATAGGGTATCTCATCGGGTTGCATATTGTCGAACAACAAGTTCTGGCGCGTCAGGACGATGCGCAGGTCACTGTTGCGCATAGCATAAATCTGTCCGTCCGTGGTAGCTACAGTGACGAGATTGGCGCTCTGCGGCGTATTGCTCACAGTGTCTATGTAACAATGGTTCATACAGGTAGAGAGGCACGAAGGACTTGCCGGGAAGGGGCGACCATGCATGGTGGTCAGTACATTCTGAAGGAAAACATTCTCAGCGGTTCGTCCTTCTTGCAGGTCGGAGTTGCCAGTTGTGTTGAGCAGGTCTAGTTCGGTCTGTCCGTCGGGTGTTTCCTTGAGGATGTAGAATCCCTGCGAATAGTCGGTTATGGCATTGATGGTGGCCGTCTTGCTGACGGTATAGCCATTTGAGGCTCGCACCTCGAAGACGAGGGTGTAAGTCCCAGGCGAGAGGTTCACCTCAAAGTCGAGCGTTCTGCCCGATGCAATGTGCTCACGGTCGAAAGTCACAGGATCGCCCTCTTTCCATACCTGAAGGGGCTGAGCACCATTGTCGATGAGATACCACTCATAACTCAGTTCGTTCTCAGGATAGGCGGTCGTTACCTGCGGTGCTAATTCTATGTGTTTGCCCTGATAGGAAAGAATGTTAATGCTACCACCTTGAATGAGCTCGCCGATGGTGATGTCGGACACCAGCTGCTCAGCTATCGTCGAATTGTCGCTGTAGCAGGCAGTGAGGGCGAAAACGAGGAGGGTGACCGAGGCAGCCAGAACGCGTCTTATAAGACGGATGGGATGGAGATTATTGGTTTTCATATTTGAATCTTGTCGTTATTGTTTGATAATCCATTATACTCATACGCCGAAACTGGCTCCCCAGGCGAAGCCTACCTCGCGTCCGTCTTCCTCAGCCAGCGGACGCAGGCCCTGCTTGGCACGTGCAGCATTCTCCTCCTTCAGTTCACGCGCCAGAAGCATCATGAGGTATCTGATGTATCCCGTATCGCCGGCGAGAAGTTCCTGAATGAACGGCTCATCCCAACGCATACCGGTGTGATCGATCATGAAACGGTGCTTCACGGGGCCGTAGAGGTTGAAATAATAGTCGCTCCAAGAGGCCGGACGCGACAGACGGTCGCTGATGGCTAACATGACGACACGCTGCTCGGGCAGTCCCTGCTTGAAATGGTCGTTTTCCTTCAGCCGGAAGTAGAGCGACACATCACTGTCGGCCAGCGAGGCATCGCGCAGGAGGACAATGGGGAAGAGCACGGTGTTCTGCCCTGCGGGAACGACATAGGCCTGCTGCAGCGAGGGGTCATCGAAAGCCACGTAATGACGGCTAGGTTGGGCGTCAGGGCGATCGGTGCCAGCAGGTATCTGTTCGAGCGTAAAGTGGCGGTCGTAGTCGCGCAGGAACCCCTGAGTGTTTGCACGCAGCCATAGGGTGTCGCGTGTGACGTCGTCGCCCTCGTAGACGAACGAGTAGTTGCGCTCCTCGATGTCGCCTGTCGTGCTATTGATTTGCATCTCGAAGTTGAGCGCATCGTCGGGACTGTCATAGACGGGGAGTTCTTTCTCGCAGCCCGTGTAAAAGAGAAGAGCGGTCGACGCGACTATACTGCGTCTTAGAAGACGGAGGGAGATGAGCTTATTTGTTTTCATATTCTGTATCGGGTAATGGGATGACATAATCGTTTTCGGTCATAGTGGTGCCACTGAGCATGAGAGAAGGTTGCAGCAAGCGTTTGCAGAGGAAGAAAATCTGTCCCTCGGCAATCAGTTCGCGATGGTATTCGTTGTAGACCTCTGTCTTGACCTCGCCAAGCGTTGCGAAGGCATCCTGCTCGATAAGCACGTTGCGGTCGCGCATGTAGGCGGCATAGAGTTGGTTGGCCTCTGCGAGGTCGGTGGTGGTTTCCATCACGATGAGATACATTTCAGAGAGTCGCAGCATGGGGATGATGAGGTTCTCTGTCATGGAGGTTGCAGCGTCGTTGGTATTGCGCCAGTACTTGCAGAGCGAGGGATAGGTGGTGCCTTGCGAGTCTTTGGTAGAGCGATTCCACTGTCGGAGGTATCGGTTGTTGGCTGCGGTATTGACTCCTTGGAAGAGCGTGTTGAACATGCTCTGTGAGAGCGAGAGATGCTGATTGGCCTTCACCTGCGTTCCACTATTGCCTACAAAAAGTGTATTGGTGTAGGAGTAGAGGTCGTATTTGCTCAAGGCAAACAGGCACTCCGACGGCGCCATGAGATTAGAGGGTGTGAGACTGGTGTCGCTGAAATCGCTGACGGAGTTAAGCGAGGCTATGGGTTCACCGTCGGTGGTTGTCGCATTGATAACAGCCAATGCTTCATCGTGAGCCTTTGCTGCACGGCCGAGATAGAGGTCGACGCGTGCCTGCAAAGCCTTGACGGCCCAGTAATTGAGGCGCAGGCGGCGATAGTAGAAATAGGTGTCGTCGAGCGTCACGCGCGAGGGATAGTTGAGTGTCCCTAACGAATACTGCATTACGGGATCGGCAGTTTGCAGGAGTTGCAGGGCTCTCTCGAGGTCACTGTCGAGCAGGCCGACGTAGTCTTCGTAAGCATAATAAGGAGGAATGTCGGCAATGGAGGTCGTAGCACTATAGGGCAACTTTACCTGCTTGCTCCCCTTGCCGTTTGGAATCTGTCCAAAGAGGCGCAGAATGTCGAACTGACACAATGCGCGGATGGCCGTTGCCTCGCCTTCGAGCATTGCCTTGAGCACAGGGTCGTCATCAAGCACGCTGCCGTTGTCGTTGATGTTCTTCAGCAGCACGTTGGCTTGTGTAATGGCGAAAAAGAGCTGTTGGTAAATGGCCTTGAGGTTGTCTTTGGCATAGTCGTTGGTATAGTCGTGCTGCGTCAGGTAATTGAGGTCGGGATTGTAATCATAGCTGTTGAGATCCCAAGCCCACACGTTAGCCAGCGCCTCTGTGGTTGTCATCGTGAGGTTCTGTCCATAGGCAGTCTGGTCGGCCAGTGCCATATAGATGCCTGTGAGCGCCTCTTTGAAGCCGTTTTTCTTTTCGTAGAGGTTCTGCTCTTTCGCCTCTGTCTCACTACGCACGTCGAGCCAGTCGTTGCAGGCGGTGAGTGTTATGAGGGCGAGGATGGCGGCCGATGCGACAATACCGCGTCTCACAGAACGCAAGGTGAAGTATTTGGAGGTTGTATTCATAAGTTTGAGGGCATTATGAGGTTAGAAAGAAAGTTTTACGGATGCGAGCACATTGCGTGAGTAGGGATAGGTGGTTCCACGCTCTCGCTTGATGCTACCGAAATAGAGCAGGTCGTTGACGTTGAGAGCAAAGATGACAGCGTTGCAGTGGATGGCTTTTCTGATCCAGTCGTTGTCCCACCGATACTGTATTCCAGCACTCTGCAGCTGCAGCACATTGTCGCGCATGACATAGCGTGAAGTGGCGTGAGTGGCCTCGTTGGAGAGACGCTTGAAGAAGGTGACATCGCCTGGGTTGAACCACCTCTCTGAGAGCACGCGCTCGTCGACATTCTGCTGCTGGATAACGGCTTTCGTGACCTCCACCTTGTCGATGAGCGTCTGGTTGTAGGCATAGCCGCCCCAGTAGTAGCTGAAGCTGAGGTTGAAGGTGAACTTCCCCCAAATGAGCGTCGAGCCGATGTTGCCTCGGTAGAGGGGCTCAGCTGACCCGCAGTACACTTTGTCGCCTGCATCCCATGTAGTGGTGAGCTCTCCGTTGCGGTCGAGGAAGAGCTCTTGTCCTGTCGAGGGATCGATACCCAATGAGCGAACGGCGTAGATGGCGTTCTGCGGATAGCCTTCGAAGAAGAGGCTACTGACGTCAACCGACTGCTTAAGGTACTCGTCATTCTGCTGCTTGATGGCCTCAGAGAGTTTGGATATTTCGTTCTTATTGTAGACGAGCTGTCCGCTCACGATCCAATTGATGTGTTTCTCGGCATTGCGCACGATGTAGCCGCTCATGGAAAGTTCCCATCCCTGATTTCTCACTTCACCGATATTAGCCATGTAGGATGCAAATCCTGAAGAAAGTGGAAGGTTCATAAAGGAGAGCAGGTTGGAGGTGGTCTTACGATACCAGTCGAACGATCCCTTGAGACGGTCATTCCACAGCCCCCACTCGATGCCGAAGTTCAGTTCTGTCGTCTTCTGCCAGGTTAGGTCAGGGTTACCGAGTCCGATGAGCTGGGCGCCTACCCAATTGGCGTATTTATTATTAGTGATGTGCTGATAGGCGGTAAAGGCTCCGCTGTTGCTGAAGAGTTGTGAACCGGTCTCACCATAGCTGGCGCGCAGTTTCAGGTTGTTGAGCCACTTCGTCTTGAGGAACCGTTCATTGTGGATGTTCCATCCTGCTCCTACACTGAAGAAAGGTGCCCACTTCTTATCGCTGCCATATTCCGAGGAACCGTCGAAGCGGTAGGAGCAATCGGCGAAGTAGCGATTGTCGTAAGAGTAGTTGATGTTGCCAGTGAGGCCGAGCATACGACTGAGGGCCTTTGTTCCCGAGGGCTTGCTGTTTTGTGCATACTGACGTCCGTTCATGATGCTGGTCACCTCGTCGGAAGAGAATCCCTCCACGGTGAAAAGGTAGTGGTAGGAATTGTTCTGATTGATGCTATAGTTGAGACCCGCATAAAGTTGATGTTTCTTCATGAACGTCTTGTTATAGGAGAGCGTCAGTTCGCCGTCGTAGGTGGTGGTGCGTCCGGTGCCGTAGCGGTAGAGTCCGCGGCGAAGGAACCCCTCGTCGGACTCATACTGCGCATCGTCGGCGAAGTAGCTATGCTCTGCGGGCAGGAAGTAGTCGCTGGTGTTCTGCTGTGTGGAGATGCCTATCTGACCACGCAGACGGAGCTCAGGCAGAATGTTCCAATCAATTGAGAAATTGTTTGTGATGTTCTGATACCCCGACTGGTCGAACCAATTGAGATTGGCATCATAGAGCGGGTTCTGTGTGGTGCTCCCTCCGAGGAAGGAAGGGAAAGCGCGCACCAGACGCCCATTCTCATCGTAGGGAGCATTGTAAGGCTGCTGCTGGGCATAGGTGGAGAAGCTGCCGTAGGGACTTTCCTCACTGTTGTTGACGGTCACGGCAGTATAATTGCGGAACACCAAGTTTTTCAAGTTGTACATCAGCGTGATGCCTCCGTTGAAGGTCTTTCTGCGCGAACCCTTCATGGCTCCTTCGATGTCTTTCCATCCGAGCGAGGCCCCCCAGCGGAACTCTTCGCTTCCGCCCTCGAAACGCGCTTTGTAGTCTTGGCCGACACCTGTGCGGACAGGTTTCGACAGCCAGTCGGTATCGGTGCCTGAGAGGACGCTGCGCAACCGCTGGTTGTAGACTTCTCGGGTGGAGAGCTGCGATGTGGGATTGTTGGGACGGTCGTATAGCCCGGCATCGAACTCGAGCTGCAATTTCTGGGCAGCGTTGAGCAGATTGTAGGAAGACAGGTCGGGCAGCTCGATGGTGGTACCCGCTTCGATGTTCACCTTAAGGCTCCCCGGCTCTGGCCGTTTTGACATGACCACGATGACACCATTGGCTCCGCGGCTTCCGTAGATGGCTGTTGCTGCAGCATCCTTGAGGATGTTGATGCTCTCTATTTCGTCGTCGTTGTAGTCCATCAGTTTGGTGAGCGTTATCTCGAAGCCGTCCATGATGATGAGCGGCGCATTGGTGTCGTTCTGAATCCCTTGGTTAAACTCCTGCACATTGGTGGGCAACGAGGCTCCACCGCGGATGGTGATGTTCGGCAGGTTGTTGGGGTTGGAACCATTGAGGTTGTCGATGCCGAAATTGATGCTGGCATCAATGCTCTTCAGCGTCTGGAGCAGGTTTGAACCCTTGTAGATGTCGAGTTGCTCCCTTCCGATGTTGGCCACCGATCCGGTGAAGCTCTCCTTGGGCTTGCTGAAGATACCCGTCACGACGACATCTTGCAACATCATATTGTCTTCCTTGAGCGTGATTTTCATTTCCCGCTGCAAGGCCACCGTTTCTGTCTTCATACCAATGAAACTCACTTGCACCTGATGGTTGCCCGAGAGATAGTATTCGAAGTGGAAGGCTCCGTTCAGGTCGGTCGCAGCCAACACATCGGTACCCACCACCTTGACGATGGCGCCCACAACAGGTTCTCCGCTCTCGTCGACTACATATCCTCCTACGCTCTGCATCTTACCCTTGGGCGACTTCTTCTCATTCTTGAGCGTGATGTTGACAAATTTCCCATCGACTGAGTATTCCAAGGGTTTCCCCTTAAGCAGGAAATTGACAATGTCGAACAATTTGGCATTCTTCATTTCGCCAGATACATGGTAAGACTGAATGTCGTCGTAGGTAAAGAGAAACTTGTAGCCGGTCGACTGTTCCAATCGCAGCAACGCCTGAGGCAATGCCTCGTTATCGAACTTCATACTGAGTCGCACGTCAGCCGATTGAGCCATCACGGCAAGGTTGAGGGCAAAACATATTGCCAAGAATAATAGTCTTTTCATTTCTTTGCTGTTTATTGCTAATACGAAGTGTTCGCACAAAAGGTTACGTTTTTTTTGAAATTATTTGGTTTTTCTATCGAATGTTTGTATTTTTGCAACCGAATGGCATCAGATATAGAACATTTCAACCAACTGTTCCGCCTCTATTATGAGCCTCTCTATCGGTATGCCTTGTTTTATATCACCGACGAAGAGGTGTGTCGCGACATAGCAAGTGCCGCGTTCGCGTTGTTGTGGAAACGCATCGACAGCATCGAGATGACTACAGCCAAGACTTTGCTTTATATCGATGTGCGCAACAAGTGCATCGACCACCTGCGCCGCGAACAATGCCATGAACGCTATATAAAATATGTAGAACACATATCAGAACCCTTCGCCAACGAACATCAACAGTTGGAACATGAGGAAATGATGAAGCTGGCTACACAGTTAGTTGACAAAATGAAGTCGCCCACGCGCGAAATATTGGAGGCTTGCTACATAGAAAACAAGAAATACAAAGAGGTGGCTGAGCAAATGAGCATCAGTGTAGCTACAGTAAAGAAACACATGGTCAGAGCACTAAAACAACTCCGCAAACTAAAAAAAAGTTAAAGTCGTAACCATCCATGACATATATACATATTATATAAAAAGTGCAGTTCGAAAGAAAGCAAAAAGAAGATGACAACAGATTTAGACATAGAACAGGAATTGGAAGCGAGCTTGGAAAAAGCTATCGACATCGTTAAAGCGGGTCGAGACATCAGCGACGAGGAGCTGCACGAACTACTCGCCGACGATGCTTTGCTTGCCGACGTGCTTCTTGCCAAAGAGCTGGAGGCCGCCGAACGGGCAAAGAACAACCCCATAGATGTCGAGCAGTTGCTGACAGAATTCCATCGCGACCTTACTGCCAGCCCGACTGTCGCAGAGATGCCAACGCAAAGGCACTCCCTGCTCTGGACCTTCATAGGGACTGCAGCCGCCATCCTCGTGGGGGTTGTCCTACTGCTGAAGCCTTCTGCACCCATCGCACCGACTGAGTCTCCGACCAATAACATTTTCACGGCCGACAGCAAACAGCAGGGGGTGACGCTCACCAACGAACAAGGCGAGAGCATCGCACTGAGCCCCACATCAGCACAAAACTCATCCATCACACTCGACGACTTCGTACGCGTTCTGGCAAAAGCCGAAACAGAGCGGGTGACACTCAGCGTACCCTACGGCAAGAGTGCCGACATCACATTGCCCGACGGGTCGGTGGCCTATCTTCACCCCAACGCACGACTGGTGTTCCCCACGACTTTCACTCAAGGAAAACGCGTGGTGATGCTCGAAGGTCAAGCCTATTTCAAGATTGTCCATAACCCAGATCAGCCTTTCATCGTCGTTGCCGACGACATGCAAGCAAAAGTACTGGGAACGGAGTTCCATATGGACAGCAATAAAAAGGAAGTTGTACTCGTCAATGGCTGTGTCGACGTCAGTTGCAATAAACAACAGACAGTCCTCAAACCCCGACAGCAAGTGACTTTTCAAAATGGGCAAATGCAAGTGGAACAGGTCGACGTGACAGCCTACGAGATGTGGCGCGACGGCTACCTCTATTTCGACAACGTCGAACTGAAAGACATCATGACGGCCATCGGAAAGAACTTCAACATCTCTGTCGAATTCCACGACACGGCTGCCCTGCATTGCAAAATGCGATTCATCGCTGAGCGAAACAAAGGGGTGGAAGCTGCCATCGACATGATGAACAAAATGAAGAAAGCCAGCATCAGCCTTGAGAAAGGGCGCATCGTCGTTGGCTCGTGATTCCATCCACCTCTCCATTTTTGTTAATTAAAGTTGTAGTATTTGCACGGCTCAACAAAAATGATTATATTTGCAAAGTTTTTCAACTCAATACTTTGTATCAAACTCAATACTTTGTAGATATGAACACATCAGAAACACAAAACCTCTGTGGCCTGAAACGTGAGGACTTTCAGACCACGATCAATGGGAAAAATACGGATCTCTACATTCTCCGCAACAATCAAGGCTGCGAAGTGGCCGTGACCAACTACGGTGGAGCGGTGCTGGCCATCATGGTGCCCGACAAGGATGGCAACTTTGCCAATGTCATCCAGGGATACCCTAATATTCAGGAGGCTATCAACAGCCGGCAGCAGTATCTCTCGACGCTCATCGGCCGCTACGGCAACCGCATTGCCAAGGGACACTTTACCCTGAACGGCAAGGACTACGACCTGGCCATCAACAACGGACCAAACTCTCTGCACGGAGGACTGAAGGGCTGGAACGCCCGCGTGTGGGACGCACTGAAGATGAGTGAGAATACATTAGTGCTCAACTATGTGTCGCCCTATCTTGAAGAGGGATTCACAGGTGAGGTGAAAGTGACGGTGGTCTACACCTTCACCGACGAGAATGAGTTCACCATCGGCTATATGGCCACGACCAACAAGAAGACGATCGTCAACCTGACTCACCACGGATTCTTCTCGCTGCAGGGTATTGGCAACCCCACAACGGAGATTACTGACCAGCTGTGCGAGATCAATGCCGACTTCTTCATCCCTATCGATGAGACAAGCATTCCCACGGGCGAAATCCTGAAAGTAGAGGGCACGCCCTTCGACTTCCGCACGCCGAAACTTGTGGGACAGGACATCGACGCTGACGACGAGCAAATTCGCAACGGCGCAGGCTACGACCACTGCTTCGTACTGAACAAGAAGGAGGAGATGAAGCTTACATTTGCCGCACGACTCACCGACCCGAAGAGCGGCCGCACCATGGAGGTGCTGACCACAGAGCCGGGCATGCAGGTTTACACCAACAACTGGGGCGACGGCCTGCCAGGACCTGGCGGAACGACCTTCCCGCGTAGAAGTTCCATCTGCTTCGAGTGCCAGCACTTCCCCGACAGCCCCAACCACCCGTACTTCCCGTCGGTGGTGCTGCGCCCAGGCGAACAGTACAAGCAGAAGACGGTCTACAAGTTCGGCGTGGTGTAAAAGAGGTGGTACGAAGAGTAAGCACGTAGTCATTAGTAATAATTATCAAAAAAAGAATAGAATGTTGGATATTGAATTTGTAAGAAGCCGCTTCATCAAGCACTTCGACGGAAAAACTGGCAACGTGTACACTTCGCCAGGACGTATTAACCTCATCGGCGAGCACACCGACTACAACGGCGGGTTCGTGTTTCCGGGAGCAGTGGATAAAGGTATCGTGGCTGAAATGCGCGTAAACGGCACCGACGACATCATCATGGCCTACGCCATCGACCTGAAGGATCGTGTGGACTTCCACCTCAACGACCTGGAAGGACCGAAGGCCAGCTGGGCACGCTACATCTACGGCATCGCTAAGGAAATGCAGAAACTGGGCGTCCCTGTGAAGGGATTCAACGTTGCCTTCGCTGGCGACGTGCCCCTCGGAGCCGGTATGTCTTCGTCGGCAGCCATGGAGAGCTGTTTCGCCTGCGGCCTGAACGACTTGTTCGGCGAGAACAAGGTGGAGAAATGGGACATCGTGCTGGCCGGACAAGCCACTGAGCATAACTATTGCGGCGTGAACTGCGGCATCATGGACCAGTTTGCCAGCGTGTTCGGAAAGGAAGGCAAGCTGATGCGCCTCGACTGCCGCAGCCGTGAGTTCGAGTATTTCCCCTTCGACCCGAAAGGCTACCGTTTGGTGCTCATCAACTCTTGCGTGAAGCACGAACTGGCAGGCAGTCCCTACAACGACCGCCGCAACTCGTGCGAGAACGTGGTGCGCCACATCGCCGCCAAGCATCCAGAAGGAAAGTTTGAGACGCTGCGCGACTGCACATGGGAGCAGCTCGAGGAAGTTCGCACCGAAGTGGGCGAAGAAGACTACAAGCGTGCTCACTTCGTGCTGGGCGAGAAAGACCGCGTGCTCGCTGTCTGCGATGCCCTCGTGGCTGGCGACTATGAGACCGTTGGTCAGAAGATGTACGAGACGCACGAAGGCCTATCAAAGGAATACGAGGTAAGCTGCGAGGAGCTCGACTTCCTGAACGACGTAGCCCGCGAGAACGGTGTGACGGGTTCGCGCATCATGGGCGGTGGCTTCGGCGGTTGCACCATCAACCTGGTGAAGGACGAGCTCTACGACCAGTTCATCGCTGATGCCAAGGCAAAATACACGGCCAAGTACAACCGCGAGCCGAAGGTCTACGACGTCGTCATCAGCGACGGTTCCCGCAAGCTCTGCTAATCCCCATCCCTTTTCAACAACGGATTGCACGGATTACACGGATTCAAACTATGCTGCTCATCATGAGACTTAGAAATTCCGTGTAATCCGTGTATTTCGTTGTAAGAAAACATGTATCTCCGTGTTTAAGAAAAGAGTATTGGTGTGCAATAATTTGCATTCGCGTGTTTTTTCGTCGTTGCGAACAATTGCGAAGCATTTTTTTTGGTCGGTTCCTTTTTTTCTACTATTTTTGCACTAGATTTCAGAAACAAATCACTCACTATAATAAGAAGGTATTATGATTGAACTTATTGAACTGAAAAAAGAAGAACTCATGAAGAATCGTGGCTACACGGCCACGCTGAGTGCCGGCTACCACATGTTGGCCGACAATTTCAAGGCCATTTTCCGCCACATCTGGGCCTATGCCCTTGTGTTCGCATTAGTGATGGGCGCGTGGACGGTATTCGAAACGAACTTTGAAAACCCGGAGGACCTGGAAATGACCGCCATGATGGGAGTCAAGTTGCTCGTGGCTGTCATTGCGGTGATTGTCGTTGCCATTGCCTTCAGCGCCCGGGCAACGATGCTGCTCAACGAGCAATCGATGCGCTGGAATGTGGGGCGCGTAACAAAGCTGTTGGGATTCAGCATTCTGCTGAGCATCATTCTCTCGCTCGTCGTCCTTGCATTAGTGTTCCTAACGGTAGGGGCCGAGAGCGCTGCGACGGCAGCTGTCGCTGCTGAAGGGGCCGAGATAGAAGCCATGCAGCCAAATGCTGCCACCGGTCTGGTGCAGATGTTTTTTGTCGTGGGTGTCGTGATCATCCTGGCTCTTATCTTCTACCTGCCGTTTTTATACACCGTACCGAAATATCTGGTGGAAACAGAAAGCAAGCTCTTCCCCACCCTATTTGGAAAGTACGGCCGCGGCTTACGCCATTGGGGCTACATTTTCGTGTGTATGCTACTGCTCTCGCTGTGCATCGGCGTGTGCTCCATTATCCTGATGCTACCCATGTACGTGGTGCAAATGGTGCAACGACTGAACCAAGTGGGGATGCTCGGCGGCGACGAGAGTGGCCTGCCTTCATGGTTTGGCTGGTTGAACTTCGGTGTCTCTACCGTCACCTATTTCGTCTATTCGTTCATCAGCCTGATAGAACTATTTGTGTGCTACTACATCTATGGCAGCATTGAGACGCGCCACAGAGAGAAACAGCTCATCACGACAGAATAAGCACAGAAACACTTCACCGCATCACAAAACTCCTGCATGCGCTTTCAAATTGAGAGCCTCTATTGCACGTGGTATTTGTGTTGATGTTTCGCCTTCCGTGGCTCCACCATCTGATACGTCGGGGTGGAGCCACTTGTCGTGCTACGGAAGGGCACACCCCGGTATTGGGCGTAGCGCTCACGTATCTTCTCCACATAGTCGACCGTCTCGTTGGCGCGCATGTAGCCGTACTTCACCACAGGGTCGTTGTAGCCTGCCGGCTCACGCAGGAGCATCATGTTGCGAGCCACATCAGCCCATCGCTGCGGATTACCGCCGTTTTTGCGGGTCAAGGCCATCGCGTCGCGCACGTGGTTGGCACCGCCGTTGTAGGCAGCCAGCACGAAGTTCTGTCGCTCGGTGGCGTTATTGATGTCCTTGAACGTGGCCGTCAGCTGCTGCAGGTATTTCGCGGCAGCGGCAATGTTAGGCTCTGGCTGGTGTATCTGTTCCATTGACAAGCCTAAATGTGCTGCCGTGCCAGGCATAATCTGCATCAGACCTCGGGCACCTGCCCATGAGCGGGCATTCGGGTCGAAACAGCTCTCCTGGTAGCACTGGGCAGCCATCAGCCTCCAGTCCCATCGCGCCTGCGGCGCATATTTCTGGAACAGGTGGTCGAACTTCGAGATCTGGCCCGTCTGACGGTTCAGGAAGGGTGAGAACACCCGACGGTGCACCCGCTTCTGCGTGAGCAGCTGATGCTCCTCTTGTTTGATTTTCGCCAGCATGTCGGGCTTGAACCAATGGTCGAGAGCCTGTGCCAGCTCTGTGTTGTGCGGCTGGACAGCCCATCCGGCAGTCCTCAGCGAGTCTGTGGTCAGCCCACAGAAATGTAACGAGTCGGCCCCCGCATAGTTTTTCGGTAGTGGAAAGGCAATGATGTCGGCTTCGCCCAGTTCCAATCGGTGGATCATCTCTGCGGTGTCCTTGCACAGTTCTACACGCAGCGACACGCCTATGCTCTGCGCGAATTTCTCGCAGAGCAGGAATTGCGCGCCCATGCCGCGGCCGTGATAGTCATAGTAGGTCTCCGGGCCGGGCAGGGTGAGCATAATCATCTCACCCCCCGTGACGATGTCCTTCAGCGTGAAATCGTCAGACTCAGGCAGGCTGTCGGTTTGTATCTCTCCCCACGGGGTGACCAAACGGCCATTGTCTTGCTTCTCCCGACACCCAGTCAGGAAAAGCAAGACAACACCTATTATTATATACGCGCGCGACATCTGACTAATCACGAATTTGAGAATTAGAGAATTCTTCTATGATAATTCGTATTTCAAGAAAACAATTCGCTAAATTCGTGTAATCCGTGGTTCAAAAACCGTGTTACTCCCACGTGGGCACCTCAAATTTCGAGCCAGTCTGTTCGATGAGCTGCTCTTTAGTCTTCTCAGGGAAGCCTACACGCGTGACGCGGGCACCCAATCCTTCGGGAGTCATCAGGAACTTGCCATCCTTTTCAGGTTTCACGGCCATATCGTTGTATTTCACCACGAGATACCATCCCAGTTGTTTCCAGCGTGCAAGCATCTGCTGAGCTTTTTCAACGCTGTAGCTGGTGAGATAGTTCACAGCAGCCTGCGGGTCGGTCTGCATCAGCTCCATAGCATGCTTTTCTACTGCGGGCTGGGCTGCGAAATACGACATCTCCAAAGAGTCGCGAACCTGCTTCAGCGAGGGGAACATCTGACTGTAGCGCGGATATACCATGTTGCTCACCCAGTTGCACACCCAGAAAGCGTTCTTGTCGGAGAAGGTCACAGCGTTTGCACCTGGCGTGTGGTAGCACTCGGGCTGTTCGGTAGCGCAGCAATAGATTGGTGTGTAGGCCACCATATTGCCGTCGTCGTTGCCGAACCAAATGATGCCACCCACTTCGCGAGGCATCCATGCACGGAGCTGACATACATAGGAGAAAGCCGTCTGCTGCGTAGAGGTGGGACGCTCGTTGAAGTATTTTTTGCCATTGTGCTCAAACTGCAGCGGCGTGGGGCGGTAAGGCATCTCCCAGACGCCCTGTCCCAGGTCTTTGTCGAGCGCGAATGGAGTTCCCTCGTAGTGGTCGCGCATGCAAGCCTGCACGTCCTGTAGCGACACCTTGCGGTTGGGCACAATCCAGAGGGGCATAGGCTCAGCGTCTTTCTTGATGCCGGCTGCAAAGTCGAGCCAAGGCATCATGTCATAGAAATGGTTGAAGAAGCTCCACACACGAGCCTCACAGGCACGACGACCACCGAAGTCAGGAGCGGCAAACACGTCGCAGAACGAGAACTCGGCATCTTTTCCAGTGAACCAACCCATCTCGCGGGCATACTTAATCATTGTCTTCGAGTACATCACATTCTGCTTGTCCTTCTGGTTGAACGTACGGATGCGGCTCTGGTTAGCATGAGCACAGATACAATCGTCGGGGATGCGCAGGGCCACCCACACAACATTCTTCGAACCAGGACCGCGACCCATCATCTCCATGATCCACGCCTCGTTAGGGTCGCAGATAGTGAAGGTTTCTCCCTCAGAGCAGTATCCGTAGGTCTCCACGAGGCTCGTCATCACCTGAATAGCTTCGCGGGCGGTCTTGGCACGCTGCAGGCCGAGATACATCAGCGAACCGTAGTCGATAATGCCCGTGGTGTCCACCATCTCCTCGCGACCGCCGAAGGTAGTCTCGCCGATGCTCACCTGATACTCATTGATGTTGCCGATGACGTTGTACGTCACGGGAGCCTCAGGAATCCACCCATGACACACCGCAGTGTCGTAGTCGTAGATCCAGCGCTTCTCATCCTTGGCATGCGTGCCAGCAGCATAGTGGCACAAGCCCGTGAACAAGCCATAGTCGTCGGCATTGTAGGAACAGAACACACTACCGTCAGCACTTGCGTTCTTGCCGACGATGAAATTGGTACAGGCTGAAGCATAAATAGATATGCCCAGCAAAGCCATTGTCAAAAATCGTTTTTTCATGATGAGTTTTTTGTAAGTTGCCTGCAAAGGTAAAAACAAAAAACGACATAGCAAAACAATTCATTCTTTTTCTGCTTTACAGATGTCCATTGCTCATTTTGTTTCTGGCATAGAAACGCAGTACGGCCATCATGTCACTATTCATCATTCATGATCCACCATCCACTCAACGATTCCCTTGAACACAGGACCTGCCATACCACCGCCACTGGCAGGAAGTCCAAGTTTGTTCAGACTCACGATGATGCTGTATTTCGGATGGTCGGCAGGGAAATAGCCGCAGAAACTGAGGTTATACTCATACACATCGTGGTCTCCTTCACTGTACACGACATCAACTTGCGATGTTCCCGTCTTGCCGGCAACGCTTGTCTTCTCTGAGCCAGCCTTATGCCCCAGTCCATTTTCAACAACACTCCGCAGAACACGCTGCATCTCCACAATATTCTTCTTGCTGGCAATCTGCTCATTGATTACATCCACGTTTCCTTCGTAGAGCGTCGGCCTCACCATCTTTCCGCCGTTGGCGATGGCATTGTAGAAAGTAAGCATCTGTACGGGTGCTATCTTTCGCATATAGCCAATAGCATTCCACAACAGCTGCCAGTTTTCCCACTCTGGACTCTCAGGCGTGGTGAAAACTGTTGGTCGCAGACCGACGATGCCTCTGATTGTGTCTGGTTGCCCATAGCTCATCTTGTCAAGCTGATCAAAAAAAAGCTGTTCCCTTCCCATAAAGGCCTTCTTGACCGCAAGCGCGATACCAATGTTCGAACTCACCTCCATCGCCTGTGCCACAGATAGTTTTCCATATCCGCCGCGGCGCCAGTTGTGGTCTTTCAAAAACAAGCCCTCACTAACCTCCACGATTCCTGACTTGGCATCTACAGTGTCTTTCAGTTTCACCTCGCCCGTTTCCAAAGCGGCAAGCAATGAGGCCGTTTTCCCCAAAGAGCCGAGTTCTTGTTGATAGGCGAAATTGTCGCACCACTGATAGGTACCGTCGAATCTCCGCTCCTTTCCCACCATTGCCTTTATAGCTCCCGACTCTACTTCCATCACAATCACCTGACCTTGCAAACCGTTCACCAATGTCAGCATATCGCTCAGCAGAGAGTCGGCCACCACCTGAAGCGCAGGGTCGATTGTTGTTCCTTTCAAGGCGGGACCAATGCTCCTGTTTTGACTGACATTGTTCTTGGTGAAAAGAAAGACCAATACGGCCATCACCAACAAACAAGCCGTTGCCGCAAAGCCCCAGATATGATATCTTTTCTTTCTCGGTGCACCCAACACCTGCATCTCATCTTCTCTCATAGCCTTGCCTCCTTTGTTTGTGACTCCAACCATAACTTCAACTGTTTCAATGCCTCTTTCGAAGCCGACAGTTTGAACGCGACGTTCTTGTCTGGCCCCGACAGCCACAATTCTTGTTTGTTGGGATTTACCTTGAAAATATAACTCCTATTGATAATCAGCTGTTTGCCTATACGGATGAATACTTCGGCCTCCTTGCCCAACTGCTTCTCAATCGTCTGCTGACAATGCGAAAGATTCATCGAGAACACCTGTTCCGTCTTGTCATGCAGCACGAATGTGGAGTAGTTGCCGTCGGACTCTACATAGACCACCCGCGCCGGCAACAACCGCACCAGCTCATTACTGTTCGAGATGATGATATTCTTCGAATTCATATCCATTCACCTAAGTTGACGCTGCAAAGGTAAGCGTTTCCTTTTGAATCGCCAAATCTTTCCCCAATAGATGTACGAAACATCCGCTCGGGTGTATGAAACCATCACTTCTTCCCCAACACCGCTTTGATGATAGCATTCCCGATCTTTCTTTCTATTCCAGCCTTTGAGGTGGGAATGCCCGTTTTGCGGGCAACCCTCTGTTTCATTTGTGTTATCCCCAATGCCCGTTTCCATGAGAAGCTGAGGCCTGGGATAGGTGTTGATTTCCTGCTCATACCTATCTTTTATTTGTTATTAATAAATCCCGCACTGACTTTCCTTTAGCGAACCTGTTGCAGTCCACATGCCCATAGAAACCCTCTACGAATTTGTTGTTGGAATACTGGTGGAGCGTGTACGGGATGCTACATTTCTGTACATAGTTCTTCACATGGTTGTAGTTGGCCACCCACCAGATGCAGTCCTCAAATCCCTTGTTCATCTTGAATCTCTGGTATAACTTCTCGGTCGTGTAAATGATGGGGGCTATCCCAAATTTCTTCTTGCACAAATCACACCATTCACGGATAAGCTTATGCGCATCATTATCAGTAAAACCTCTCGGTGCTTTCCAATAAGGGGACTCTTCTACATCAAGCATTGGACGCAAAAGGAAATGGTCATTACCGACAATCGTTGAGAAAAACTCAAACTGTACATCTGCTGGCGTTTTCGCTGTAAGGAAATGATATGCACCCACAGGTATGCCATGTTTTGCTGCTGCTTTTCTATGTATGTCATACCACTTATCCTTGACACTATTCCCCATGGTGGCTCTCACATACACGAACTTTGCATCAACTTTACTCCAGTCGTATGCTACATTATGATGACTTAAGTCAATACCATCAGGATGTTCGCAAAGCTTTGGGTTAGGCTTTTTTCCAACAAACTCATTCTCGTCTAATTGTGACGGGTCGCCTGTACCGCATCTTTCTGCCAACATTGCCACACATATCGTCAAAACAACAGGTACAATTACAAAAGAAATTGCTAATTATTTATTCTTACGCT
>JAEEGF011763573.1_pt1 | contig 24660 bp, 17 predicted proteins | sample 9134171 | NCBI WGS metagenome assembly JAEEGF01 (sample SAMN16246542, study PRJNA631951) | gut metagenome | biome: gut microbiome; feature: rumen; material: AP-attached | host: Bos | place: Iran: Karaj | collected 2018-10
ATCTCGCCACTGAAACCGTAACACACACCTTGGAGGTAAATGCAGGAAATTTCGATATAGTGGGCGATTCGCTCTATTTCATCGGTTCGCAATTCAACAAGACGACAAACCAATCAACTACTGCTTACGGCATAGTGAACATAGCGGAACACAAGGTGGTGTCGAGCAACTTTATCACCGATGGAACCGAGAAAAACATCACTCTGCCATATAGCATAAAGGTGAATCCCGAAACACACGACATACTGGTTACCGACGCAAAGAACTACGTGAATCCAGGCACACTCTACTGCTTCGGCAAGGACGGACGGCAGAAATGGAACGTTCGCACTGGCGACATACCAGCCGAGATATGTTTTGTAACTACAAACGTGACGACAGATGGCGGCGAAGACGACGACCCGTCGGCAAAGAGTCCGTACATAGCCCACGTGTATGAGTATATGCCTGCTCCAGGACAGTTCGTCAATGTCATGCCGCAGTATGAAGACGGCGACGATGCCGAAGCAATGCGTAAGAAAACCGAGGAGTGTATTGCCAACCACAACCAGGCAATGATAAGTCTCGGAGGATGGGGCGGATATGTAGTGTTCGGATTCGACCACCGCATCACAAACATTCAAGGTGACTACGATCTGAAGATTCTGGGTAATGCGTTCTATTCCACCTCAGAGGCTCCTCTCTACGGAAGCAGCGAACCCGGCATAGTGATGGTGAGTATCGACAGCAACGGCAACGGACTGCCCGACGACGAGTGGTACGAACTGGCAGGAAGCGAATACCACAGCAACGACACCAAGCATGGTTACAGTTGTACCTACACACGTCCGGCAACAAATACCGATGTGTCCTGGACAGACAATATGGGCGGTTCTGGTGTAATAAAGCACAACACATTCCACGCCCAAGAGTACTATCCGAAGTGGATAAATGACGATGAAATCGTATTCAACGGAGCACGTCTCAAGGACAACGGAGCACAGGTGGGCTCTAACTATGTACTCTATCAGTACCCATGGGGCTATGCCGACAACCATCCGAACAACTGGGATAAAAGCCGCTTCCCCGATACTACTGACGGAAACCTCATCCACGTATCTGAATTCAAGATTGACTGGGCAGTCGATTCCAACGGCAATTCCGTTACCCTGCCAGGCATCGACTTCGTAAAAGTTTATACAGCAGTGAACCAAGACAACGCCACCTTGGGCGAGGTAAGCACAGAAATCATCGACGCATGGGATCTACACATGCTCGATGCCAACGGAAACAAACGATAAACCACTTTATACATATTAACATTATTATCAACCTTTAAAAAACTAAAGTATGAAGAAATTACTTTTCATGAGTGCAGCAGCATTTTGCATGTGCACACTCTCAGTGACATTTACATCTTGTGGCAACGACGACGAAAAACCTGCTCCAGAACCAGCTCCACCTACTCCACAGTATCAGACCGTAAGCTTTGAAGGCAACTACTTCACAGCCCTTATCGACAATCCACAGAACAATGGTCCACAACTCTACCCTAGCGATCCTGAAGCACCACTCTACACTTGGACCGACGAGACTACTACTCTCAGCAGCACCCTCACAGGCGCTTATGGCGACAATAAGTTCTGGGGAGGCGGTATAGCAATCAGCAACTACATCGATGCAGACATCGCAAACCACGCTGACCCTGACCACCAGCTTTCAGTACCAAAGTCGAACGGAAGCACCAACTTCGCCGTGGTATTCTGCACAGCATACCTCAAACTCAACGAACCGAAAGTTATCAAAAACATGGATGTGACACCCACTACCTACACATTGGGAGTAATCAAGAACGGCAATGCTTATGCAAAAGCTCTTACCGAACCAGATTCATATCTTGAAGTGATTGTAAAAGGATTCAACAAAGGCAAAGCAACAGCAACAGTACGTTTCGACCTCGCTCTTGACGGCACATTCCTTGAGGAGTGGAAAACCATCGACATGAGCAAGCTCCAAGCTGTTGACAGCGTAGCATTCGAAATGGAAGGCAGCGACACAGGTGACTGGGGTCTGAACTCACCACAATACTTCGCTATCGACAACGTAGTAATCGAAAAATAAACGTGAAAAAAATCTCTCACTTAAATATCATTTTATTGTTGGCACTTGTCATCTCCACCTCGTGTGGAGGTGGCAGTGCATCCTCCTTTTCTGAAGGTGAAGAGATACCACTCCGATACGCCGAACTGCTGAAGATGCACCAATGCGACGGTTATGTGTACGTACAGATACTCAATCCGTGGGATTCCACAGCCATTCTCCACTCTTACGTACTGGTTGACAAAACCGCTCCCGAACCATCACCAAGACCAAAAGGTGACCTCATACGTGTGCCGCTTGAAAACAGTGTGGTCTATTCTCTGGTTCATTGTGCACTTATCGATGAAATCGGTGCTTACGAACAGATAAAAGGAGTCTGCGACCTCCGCTATATCCTTATGGACAAAGTGCAAGCTGATGCACGCAGCGGAAAGATACGAAATCTGGGGGAAGGTCTCAACCCCAACATCGAAGACGTGATAGACATGTCGCCCGATGCCATACTGCTTTCACCCTTTCAGAACTCAGGAGGCTATGGTCGTCTGAGCAAACTCGACATACCTATCGTGGAGTGTGCCGACTACATGGAGACCTCGGCACTGGGACGAGCCGAATGGATACGTTTTTTCGGACTCCTTTACGGACGTCAGAAAGAGTGCGACAGCATATTCCGCGAAGTGAGCAACCATTACAATTCACTGAAAGAACTGGCTGCAAGAGCCAAACGACACCCATCCGTAATTACCGACCTGAAATATGGTTCTACATGGTATGTGCCCGGAGGAAAAAGCACTACAGGCATGTTGCTTGCCGACGCAGCTGCCGACTACATATACAAAGACAATGAAGACAACGGCAGTCTGGCTCTGGCACCCGAAGTGGTCTTCGAACGTGCCATCAATGCCGAAATATGGATGATACGCTACACCCAAGCTACATCAAAAACCTACGACGACATAGCAAAGGAATACACCAACTATACACGGATGAAAGCATTTGAAAACAGAAACATATACTCCTGCAACACCGAACTGGTACCTTTCTACTCCGAAGTGCCATTCCATCCCGACCGCTTGTTGGAGGACTACATAAAAATCCTGCATCCCGAACTCCTTCCTGACTACAATCTGAAATACTATGAAAGAATTGAAAAATAACAGACTCACCGCTTTCCGCTCACCGTTTACAAGGTCAATGACTACTCATAAAGAAGTAATCGGATGGACTCTGCTCTTCCTTTCCCTTTTTCTCCTATTTATACTTAATCTCTTCTACGGAACGGTAAGCATACCCGCATCGGAAGTAATCAATGCCCTGTTAGGAAACGAAGTAACGAAGACATCGTGGCGCTACATCGTAATGGAGTCGCGTCTGCCCGGTGCCATAACGGCTATGCTTTGCGGAGCATCATTGGCAGCCAGCGGACTGATGCTTCAAACCACTTTCCGCAATCCACTTGCAGGACCATCCATTCTGGGTATCACAAACGGAGCATCGCTTGGCGTCGGCATCGTCATGCTCCTGCTCGGAGGCACACTCCAAACCACTGTTCTCGGTGCAGACATACAGTTCGGAGGCATCATGGCTGTCATCGTAGCTGCTTTCCTAGGAGCCATCCTCATCATGGGCATCCTGCTCCTGCTCTCCACCATAGTACGCAGCAATCTCATGCTGCTCATCGTCGGCATCATGGTAGGCTACCTCACATCTTCAGTCATCGCACTTCTGAACATCTTCGCTACAAGCGACAACCTCTTCTCTTACGTAGTTTGGAGCATGGGAAGTTTCTCAGGAGTCACCCTCGAACAACTTCCCTATTTCATTATCCCCTCAACCGGCGGACTCCTTCTTGCGCTCTTTATGATAAAACCCCTCAACGCCCTTCTCTTAGGCGAGGAATATGCACAGAATCTTGGATTCAGCATCAATCAGGTTCGAACCCTTCTGCTTTGTTCTACCGGACTCCTTACCGCCATTTCAACGGCATTTTGTGGCCCAGTAGCATTTATCGGACTTGCCACACCCCACATAGCACGACTTCTCTGCCGCAACGAAAATCATAAACGCCTCCTGCCCGTCACCATCGTGATAGGTGGTGCCATCGCACTTCTCTGCAACATTATGTGCATGTTACCTCAAGAAACCATCCTTCCACTCAATGCCATAACACCTATCCTCGGCACCCCAGTCATACTATACGTAATCCTAAGCCGCCGAGGATAAATAAAGGTTCCTTGAGACCAATTTTTTTTCAGTATTTTACGCCATTCCCAACTTTTACAAGTTGAGTTGTAATTACTTTGTCAGTTCGAGTGTATCGAGGGCAATCATCAGTTCCTCGTCTGTTGGTATGCAGCAGACGGTTACCTTTGAGTCATCAGCGCTGAGGATGGCTTCCTTAGCACGGCATGAACGGTTTTTCTTTTCGTCCATCTTTACACCCATGAATTCGAGTCCTTCAGTTGCTCCTTCACGTACTTCCCACTGGTTTTCGCCTGCACCGCCAGTGAAGAGAATGATGTCAACTCCACCCATTGCAGCAGCATACTCACCAATGTATTTCTTTATGCGGTAGCAGTACATTTCTTTAGCCAGACGAGCCTTATCGTTACCTGCTTCGATACCAGCAAGAATATCGCGGAAGTCACTTGAAAGTTCACTGACTCCAGCCAGACCAGATTGCTTATTCAGCAGGTTGCTGATACCCTTTGTGTCGAGCTGCAGTTTGTCCATAAGGAAGGTAACAGCTCCAGCATCGATATCACCAGAACGAGTACCCATGATAAGTCCCTCGAGTGGAGTGAGTCCCATACTGGTGTCAACACACTTGCCATCTTTCACAGCAGCGATAGAAGCTCCATTACCAATGTGACAAGTGATGATGCGCTTACCCTCGGGTTTTACACCAAGAAACTCGCATACTCGCTGACTGACATAGCGGTGGCTGGTTCCGTGGAATCCATAGCGACGCACTCCGTACTTAGCATAGAGCTCGTATGGCAAAGCATACATGAATGCATAGTCAGGCATAGTCTGGTGGAAAGCAGTGTCGAACACACCCACCTGTGGAATATTTGGCAACAGAGCAGTCACAGCATTCACACCTTTTATGTTTGCAGGGTTGTGGAGTGGAGCAAGGTCGTTGCAAGCAGCGAAAGCCTTCATCACCTCAGGGGTGAGTAGTACGGACTTATTGAACTTCTCACCTCCGTGTACCATACGATGACCTACAGCATCGAGTTCGTCGAGCGACTTCAACACAGAATACTTACCAGTTGTGAGCACTTCGAAGATGAACTGCACACCAGCTGTATGTTCAGCGATAGGACGGTCGAGCTGTATCTTCTCACCATTATATTTCAGTTTAAGAAAAGAGTCTGGCAAACCGATTTTCTCGATTCCACCAGAAGTAATGACAGACTTATCAGTCATGTCGTAAAGCGCATATTTGATAGAACTGCTTCCACAGTTCAGTACAAGAATTTTCTTCATTTGATCAACTTTAATGTATCAACTATTAACTTTTATCTTTTAACTATCAACTTTAAACTTTACTTCGCGTCCATTGCCTGACAAGCTGTAATGGCAACCATCTTGTAGATATCATCAACTGAACATCCACGACTCAGATCGTTCACTGGACGGGCAATACCCTGGAGAATAGGACCGATGGCATCAGCATTTCCGAGACGCTGAACAAGTTTGTAACCTATATTTCCTACTTCGAGGTTTGGAGCTACAAGAACGTTTGCCTTACCTGCTATCTCGCTGCCTGGAGCTTTCTTCTGACCTACACTTGGAACAAGAGCTGCATCTGCCTGCAGTTCGCCCTCAATCTTCAGTGACGGGTCGAGTTCCTTTGCCAGACGAGTAGCCTCAACCACCTTATCAACTACTTCGTGCTTTGCACTACCCTTTGTAGAGAATGAAAGCATAGCTACGCGTGGGTCTGCAAAACCAGCTACCGACTTAGCAGTCTGTGCTGTACAAACGGCAATCTGTGCCAACTGAGCAGCATCAGGCATTGGAGTAACAGCTACGTCACCCATAACGAGGATTCCGTCTTCACCATACTGAGGAGTCTGAGTGATAAGAAGCATAGCACCACTTACACAAGTGATACCTGGAGAACATTTTATAATCTGAAGTGCAGGACGCAGAGTGTCACCAGTAGTTGAAAGAGCACCACTGATCTGACCGTCAGCATCGCCACTCTTGATGATAAGACAACCGAAATACAGAGGATCGAGCACCTGCTCACGAGCCTTTTCGATAGTCATACCCTTTTTCTGACGCAGTTGGAACAAAAGCTGAGCATACTCTTCAGTCTTCTCACTTGTAGCAGGATCGATGATTGTAGCTTTCTCGATGTTTTTAAGTCCCAATTCTGCAGCCTTGGCAAGAATCTCCTGACGATTACCAATCAAGATTATATCAGCCAGATCGTCAGCCAACGACTTGTCGGCAGCAGTAATGGTGCGCTCCTCTAGTGACTCTGGGAGCACGATGCGCTGCTTGTTTGACTTAGCACGCGCAATGATTGATTCCATTAATCCCATAATTGTATGTGTTTTATAATTTGAAAAATTTCGTGCAAAGGTACATATTTTTCCTAACATGCTATTCCACCACCGCAGGAATAATCTTCACAGGTGAACAAAGTCCCGATGGAACAACTGTCCACTTATCGTAAAGGTCGCGTTTGTAGTTCAGGTCCACAACGTTTATCTCCTTAAACTTACGCCACTTCACACCTCTGCGGTCGAGTGCTGCAATACGGTTTGCAGGTAAGTTGTTCACTTCCACTTCAAGAATGTTATCACCTTCCTTCAACTGACTAGTGATGTCGATGCGATACGGCACAGCGAAGAGAGTGCCACAGTCCTTACCGTTCACAACGACACGAGCCGACTCACGCACATCGCCCAGGTCGAGGATAAACGCACTACTCGGTTGTATCTTTCCCATGCGGAAAGTAGTCTTGTAACAACCTGTTGCCATTGTTTCGTTGCAAAGTGAATCACCCAGTTCTGTCCACGACTTTGGAGTCTGCATCTTCCAAGTCTTCTCTATTGGCGTTGGAGCAGCCGACTTGAAGGAGAGAGTCCAGTCAGTCAGTTGTGTAGCGCGATAGTCGAGACTGTTGTAGTACTTATGAGCAGGCAGGATAGCAGCCTCAGCATTGTTAGTGTTGAATGTACGCAGCAGGATGCTTTCGCCCGATTGCAACTGAATGCGCACCCTACCCTGTTCGTCTATCTTCGCACGGGTTATGTCGCCATTCATAGGATTGTAGAACACAGCTGATGCAGCCTTCACACCCAGTTCTACGAAACTATCAACATACTTATTCTGCAGGTTTGAGATGAAGTAATGATACCCCTCTGGATTGCTGCGACGAATACAACTGAGTCCCTGAACAGAACGCATCGACTCAGCACGGGCATTGGTAGCCTCCAATGCCGACTGATAGTCCTGTGCCAGAACAGAGTTTTTCTTCAAGTTTTTCAAAACCTTATCAAATTGTTTCTGTTCTGCTTTCTTGCCATATCCAGGTACAGATGTCGGGTAATCCTTTACGAAAATAACCTTATAACCTGCGGCAGCCATATTGTTCAGACGCTGAACGGTGGTAAGCGGCATAAAATGCACATCAGGAATGATAATAGCTGCATATCGCTTCGTGACATCATCTTTCTGCACATATCTATCGCTAATATAATCTACGTCGTAACCACCCTTAATAATGGTCTGCACGGTATTGATAAACTTAGGAGCACGTTTCTCCATAGAGTGGATATCGAACAGAGCCACACTACCTGGTTGGTCGTATATCATGTCGTAAAAGGGCAGATATACAAGGATGTCGTTATCGGGTTCACCCCACTGGAGCATCGACTGACAACGCTGGATATAAGCCGAGAACGCAGGCATAGCAGTCCACCAGTTGTTGTTTGGCGACATATCCACACTGGCATAAAATCTCCACCCTGGCCACTCGGCATCCTTTGGAGAATAGCAAGCTCCGTGGAAGTAAACATGGTTTATACCTGAAATAAAGAATAGGTCGAGGTCGGGTTTACACTGAGAAAGTGAAGTGCGGAAATGCTCCGTAAGCCAAGTAAAGGTCTCACTCGACGTAAGACGATGACCACTCAGATGAGCACCTGACGAAGCATATTTCAGCATCGAGATATCAGAGAAATTCTTCTTTGTGTATGCCGGGTCTTTTCGCAAACCATGAATGCCAAAATCGCTGAGTCCGAATCCTTCACACTCTGGAATATCTACAGCTGCATAGAGATCGAGCAGGTTTGCAGGCGAACCATGAGCCTGGTTGCGAGTCTGCGAACCATGTTTATGTGCCCAGTCCGTCCACTGTGTTGTAAAATTCTCGTAAAGCAGTTCTGCAAGTGTTTCTCTATAATCAGAAAGTATTCGCTTATCCTCATCTGTACGCAGTGAATCAGGAGTTGTAAAAGGCTTCAGATGTTCGAACAAGTCATAGTGGCGACGCTTCTGAAACTCCTCTCTCAGGTTAGGAGTCCAATCAGCACCATACACCTCATAACTATCGTTAAAGAAATTTGTAGGGAATGCCACCTGCTGATTAACGAAAGCAGTATCGAAGCGTTCCAGATAACGGGCTACAGCATCCTTGCTGAAGTGGTCGATAACGAATCCCTCACCACCAGGAGCAGCACGTTTTACCTTTTGTTTTGTTTTGCTTACTTCAACAGTAGTCTTTCCCCCTTCTGTCTTGAATATAGCCTTTGTGGCTGCATCCTCCACACTTACCAACGGACCTCCGAAAGGCCAACCAGTACCTGTTGCCATATCCACCTGAATACCCAAGCGCTTTCCCTCTGCTTCTGTGTGCTTCAACATCTGCATCCATTTCGGAGAGAGATACTGAATCTCATTTTTATCATTTCCTTGCACACCATAAATCGGAGTGATTTCTACACCACCAATTCCAGCCTTCGCCATCTCCTCGAGGTTGTATGTCAGTCCTTCCTTGTCTACAGCAGACCCCAACCACCACCAACGGGCATAAGGTTTCGACTCCTGTGTGATAGGCACCTTCAAAGCATCAGGACCATTCCACTTGGCATTTGCTGACGCACTTAGGCAAACCGTCAGCATTCCGGCTATAATTAGATTTCTCATAAACCAATCAATTTCCTTCAGGTTTCTTCATCTCTATAAACGGACTGCAGTTCCAATGGAAACTCTTCCAGTCATTGGGCTGAGCAGGATTATAGTCCGTATATCTGTTATTGATATATTTCACTAGTGGCAGGTTGAGGTCTTTGATACCCTTAACCACCATCAGACTGATTTCGTATGCACCAAACGGATTCCAGTGTGTATTGTCCTCGAATGCCTTAGTTTGATTTGGGAAAGTACCAGCTGGATAATGAACGAGAGTACGTTTAGAATCCTCATATCCGAGAGCCTCAAACATCTCACGAGTCATATCGTGCAGTTCGATGATTGGCACATTCAGGTCTTTTCCTACAAAACGCATTGCCTCAGGATACTTTCCGTGAGTCTCCTTGATTTTGTTTCCGTCCCACTGACGACGTTGCGTAGCAGTACAGAATACAGGGACAGCACCTTTTTCGCGAATCTGATCAACATATATCTTCAGCATATGAGCGAAGTTATAGTAAGCACCAGCTCCGGCATTCTTCTCCTTCTGGTCGTTATGTCCGAATTCGATAAACACATAGTCACCTGGTTTTGCAAGGGCACAAATCTTTTTCAGTCGGTTCTGATTGTAGAAAGTAGTAGCAGTAAGTCCGCTCTGTGCGTAGTTAGCCACTCCGATTTCATCAGTTAGCCAATAACCGAATATCTGACCCCAGCTAGTCCAGGGTTCGCGGTCTTGGTCAACTACAGTAGAGTTTCCGCAAAGATAGATTGTAGGCACATCGACCTTCTCAATCTTTATCTGCGAACACTGAGGTTGGTCACCATTTATCTCAAGTGTCAGTTTGTCGTCCCAGCGCAAAGCCTCTGCCTCTGATGGTTTCAGTTTTACAATATCTTTCTTTCCGTCAGGTAGCAGAATCTCGGTGTTTCTCTTATTCACGATAAAAGAGAAAGTCTTGAACTCACCCTTCTTGGTCTGTTCGTTGAATACATAAAGTCTGCGCGATTCAGCACGAACAGTAGTATTTCCTTTTTTCTTCTTGTTTCCTATGGTAACAGTAACCTTATAATTTCCGTCTGGCACAGCTACAGAGAAATAAAAAATGCCGTCGCTCAGTTTGAAATCGTTTGTCTGCATCTTGCTAGCTTCATCGATTACATACTGAAAATCATAGCCATAACCACGTTCTGTATTGAACGTATCTGTAGGTTTTACCTGGGTAGCGGTCTTGTCGCGACCATCGAACGAGAAATTATAACTTTGTGCGAAGGCACTTCCCACTACAAGAGTGAGAAGTGAAAAGTTAAAAGTGAAAAGTTTTAGGTTCATATGATATCAATTTAAGATTATTTCTTCGGTTTAATGGAATTGTCAAGCGCAGGTTTGAGTTCGTCAGGCGAATCCTTAGTGTACATATTCACAGCACCAGCCACCTTTGTGAAGAGGTCAGCAATGTGCCACTCATCGATAGTCCACTGTGGTTGGAACTTTTCCGACAGCATATAGTTAAGGATAGAATAGCGCATCTGTCGTGCCACGATACGAGTGTCCAGGTTGCTTGTCAAGTCCATAGTAGTCATCACGAGTCGTCCATTGCCTACATGTGCCTCGAACAGCATACCGATCTTACGACTTACAAACCAAGTGTCGATACTCTGCACCAGTGGTTGGAAGTCTCTTGGGAAGTCAGTAAACTGCATCACCTGTGCTCTATTTACCAATTCCCACCACTGCAAGTCGCTATGATAATCTGTTGGGAAAAGTTCGAAGATGCTGTGTTGATTCTCCACGAAGATACCGGTAGTATGTGGCGGACGCATCTTGAACCAAGATGTGTTCCAGAATACAGGAGTGAACTGCTGCACCACTTCCTTTCCGTAGCTTACCTTTCCGGCAGCACAGATAAGCACCTTACCACCCTTCTTCAGAGTTTTCTTTGCCATTTCATCGAGCGAATCAGTTACATACACATCGTTGAAGTTTGCATGCAAAGCAAAGAAACCTGCCTTCTGAGCGTTTTTCTTCTGAGTCTTCTTGTTTGCCAACTGAGTCAGTCCATCTGTCTCCGGATATACCCAGAAATCCCAGTGGTTCTTCGCCTCTGTTCCTGGCACAGTAACTACGAATGTATATTTACCTGCCTCAGTAATGAAGTTCAGCGGAATGGTTACCTTGCCTAGTTCTATGTTGCAACCGATAGGCAAGTTGCGAGCAGCGAAATCACCTTCCTTCACTGTTTGTCCGTCCTTCTTCACCGCCCAATGAGCAGCAGTATTAGGAATTTCTGCAGCTGAGAACTGCGACAGTTCTACGTCAGCAGTAAATGTCTCAGAGTTCTTATAAGTAAACTTCTTTATCTTTGCGAGAGGAACGATAGGAGAACAGAACTCGCGAAATTCCTCAGGACTGATATAACCCTTATTATCGAAGAACACATCGGTCACACCCACCAGAGCAGTACCCTGACCAGAGTAATCGTTGATGGAGAGCAACTGGAATCCGGCATAGTTTGGAGTGCGCAGAGTACGTTCTATCTCAGCCTTATAACACAGAGCCTGCAGTTTTCCAGAAGCGAGCATGAAGTCGCGAGCTCTGCCTGCCATTCCGTTATCTCTCAATAGGTCACGGAATATCTCAAAGTTCTTGGCTTTGTTTACACCAACATACTTCTGTATCTCGTCGAAGTTAGGGAAAGCGCACCACTGACCAGTCTCATGACTAACAAACGGCATAGTGATTGGTGTATTAGGCATATCCTTGCCGTTGTATGTCGTTATGTTCTTTTCGAAGTTGACAACTGACTCAGGTGCTCTTTTACTCCATTCGTTCAGTCCGCGGGCACCAGCCTTCACAGCAAACTCGCTACCTGGTTGCCAAGCCCATCCGCCACCAACGGAGAATCCGCAGTACAGGTGACGATTGTCATATTCCTTTATCTTTGCCACATGTTCAGTTGACCACTTCACCCAGTTGCCTGCCGGTTCGTTTCCGAAGGCAAAGAACGTAAATGATGGATGGTTGCCGTATTCATCTACAATCCTCTTGCCCTCGACATAGAGATATTCGTCGATAAATTCGCCTCTGCCCAGTTTCACACCATGATTTGGCCATGATGGTCCTTCGGGCTGCAAGTAGAATCCAGTCAGGTCAGCAGCCATGAAAGCAGCCTCAGGTGGACAATATGTATGGAAACGCATATGGTTTAATCCATAGCTCTTACAAGTCTTAAACAGCTTCACCCAGAAAGCCACATCCATTGGAGGATAACCGGTATTTGGGAAATCGCAGTTTTCCACTGTTCCTCGTAGAATTACCTCTCTACCATTGATGTAGAACATCTTGTCACGGATTTCCATCTTACGCATACCGAACCAAATGTCTTTGCTATAAGTCTGAGTCTTGGTCTTCACCTCCACATTCAGAACATACAGTTGTGGATTGAATTCATCCCACAACAACATGCCGTCGCCCATATTGAGTACAACATCAAGTGGCGTTGGATACGGAGCAACGAGTGTCACATTCACAGGTTTGGCAACCACACTGTGTTCTTTGTTGGAATTGAAAGCTACAGCCTTAACTGTCACGGTAGCCTTCTCTTTGCCATATCCACCAGCAAGCACAAGCCTTACTTTAGCTTGTTTCTTATCTACATCTGGATATACCTGAACACTCTCGATATAATTAGACTGTCGAATATAAATATCACCTACGATTCCGTTCCAGTCACCCTGAGTCTGGTCGCTTACAGAGTGTGAATCCTGACCCACCTTCACTGTTTCCGGGTCATTATCTATGCAGATGGTAAGCACGTTCTCGCCACTGTTGTTCAACACCTCATTATTGAAATAATACACATGAGGCACAGAAAGTGTGTTCTGCGGACTACCAATCAGGTGTCCGTTTATCCACACCTTGCTCACGATGTGCGGGCGTTCCAGATACAACTCGTAGTCCACAATCTTCTTACCCTTTGCCAAAGTAAAACGCTTCTGATACCAAGCCTTGCCCACATAGTGCTTGTCTGGAGTCAGGAAAAACTGCAACTTCATATCCTTGCCCGGCTTTCTATACTTCGCCATGTATGGATTGAAGAAATAGCTGGAGTCATAGAGCGAACCCACCCATTTGGTGTTCACACTTATATCGTCACCTTTCAGGCGTTCAGGCATACTTGCAGGCAACAGGATTCTGTTTCCAAACTTCATGTCTGGCTTATACCAGCCCTCCTTCTCGCCAGTTCCGTTACGGTCTATCTGGAATTGCCACTCACCGGCAAGGTCTATTTTATCCTTTGTTGTCAGTGCAAAACTGTTCAGCGAACAAATCGCTGCAAAAAGAAAAAACAGACAAGTAGAATAAATACGTTTCATAAAAATATGGTATTGGAATTTAGTCGCGAAGATACGGCTAAACAAGCTAATATCAAAATAATGTTGTCTATTTTTCAAAAACAAAAAGCGGCAAACCTTAAAAGTTCGCCGCTGTATTCAATTGTGTATTACAATTTGTAATTAAGCACCTGGAGCGATTGCGCCAGCTGGACATGCATCTGCGCAAGTACCGCAGTCAACACATGCATCAGCATCAATTACATACTTGCCATCACCTTCAGAGATAGCACCTGATGGACACTCACCAGCGCAAGTTCCACACATTACACAATCGTCACTAATTACGTAAGCCATAATGTTTATTCTTTAAAATGTTAATATCCTTTATCCTTTCTATTAGGTGCTGCAAAGATATGCAAACTTCGAATTAAATACCAAATTTTAGGTATAAAACTTTTCACTCAAGCATCATTTTTATACCCGAAAGTGAGTATTCCATTAAAAAGAAACCGATTGCAGAGCAGCCTCCAGTTCACGTATGAGGGGACGTTTTTTCTCGTTTGGAGCAAAAGCAAAACCCTCTGCCACCACCAGACTCTGCGTCTTCTCATCCACCATCAGATAAGCCACGAACGGTCCTCCCATAGCATCATTCCTCATATCCCATAGTCCGCGCACAACGGTTATCAGTCCTTTGCCGTCAGCAGTCGGTCTTTGTCTGAAACTGACAGTTCTGCTGTCGGTTTCCATCCATTGATCTTCCCTGCCACCAGGAATATTGGTCTTCATCACAGAGTCGCGAGCAACTACGAAATCGTCGAGTGAAAGGTCACGCAGCGGCAATCGGTACATGCACACATTCAGTTTGAAGTCCTGCTTACTTGCCGATGCCCAGAAGAAATCCCGTCCCTGCTTCACTTCGTCAATATCTTGCGGAGCCAGAAATACAGCCCCAAACTGTCGTTCAGCCTGTTTTTTCACCACCTGACTGTATTTCTTCTTCAGCACAGCCCGTTCACGACTCAGTTCCTGTTCATTGAATAAATCCAGCAGCTGTTCCTGTCTCGTCTGCATCATTTCCACAAACGCCTTATCATCGGGAGCAGTCAGATACACAATCAACTGCGGACGACAATATTCATCGCGAGCAACTCTCATCTCTGCCTCCGCATATTTCCTGTTCACCTCAGCAATGACAATATTCCTATAGACCTTGAAAGTACTATTGAATCCCGTTCTGTTTATCTTCGTACACCTGAACTGCGGTTCGTACTGAGGCAGCCCCTCTATCGGTCCCTCAACCACATCCAGCAGAGTCTGACCAGCACCCGACTTCAACCATTCCTTGTCAGCCACCACCAGCAACTCATATGGAGCTCCCTGCGAGCGTCCCTTCACGGCATTCTTATTGCCCTTACCAGAACCACCACAACTGCAAATAACCATGCAAAGCATGACAGTCGCCATAAATCCTATAAAACTCCTTTTTCTCATACTTTAAACAAACACTATTTGCCTTCTCTATATTCACTCGGAGTAACCCCATACATCTGTCTGAAGCACTGACTAAAATAACGCGAAGTACTAAATCCCACACGTTCAGCAACTTCAGAGATAGGCATACTCGAGTCTGATAAAAGAGTTTCAGCTTGTTTCAAACGCACATTTCGCATAAAATCGTTAGGAGTTATTCCTAACATAGTACTTGATTTCTTATACAAGCTGGCACGACTCATAGCCACATCGCTCGCAAGCATATCGACAGTATAATCCGGATTATCAATATTCCTAGTTATTGCACTCATCATCCGAGTAGCCAGTTCTTCATCTTCACTAAGTGAAGCAACCTTATCGGGGTCAATGTCTGCTGAGAGGGCAAACTGACGACGAGCTTCATCACGGAGTTCGAACAGTCGGTTTATCTTCTCCTCATTCTCACGTTCCAACTTATATTTGCGTTTCTTCAGATAGAAATGTATTGCTGCATACACAACCGCTAAGGCCATAAGCAGATAAATGAGTTTTGCCCACCAGGTAAGCCACAATGGAGGGTTGACAGTTAGTTCTAACGTCGTAAGCGGTCCCCATTCACCTACCCCGATACGAGCCTGAACTTCAAAGGTGTATGTATCTGGGTGTAAGGCATAGTAAGCCGTACCAAGCAGTCCCTCCTTTCCATTTCCGTAATTCCATTTATCCTCTACACCTACAAGACGGAAACGATACATTGTTGTTTCGGGTGTGGCATAATTGAGGGCAGAGAATTTAATGACAATATTATTATCATTATAGTTAAATTCCATAGGAGTGACAACGGACACAAGTGGTTTACCCATAACCTGCACACCAACTATTTCCACCTTCTGAGGTGGTTGTTGCTGATTGAAATCCTCCGACTTCAACGATATCAGTCCTGCGTCGGAAGTAAAATACACAATTCCATCGGAGCTAGGACATATTCCGCGTTCTGTAAGTTCTACCCTTGGCAATCCGTCATCAATCCATAGTGGCAATATATATACAATACCATCGTTTGTTACATTTATTCTGCAAACGCCCATAGCAGTACCTACCCACAAATTACCTCGAATATCTTCCGTTATACTCTGAATAGAATTATTGGGAAGTCCATCTTCCTTAGTGAGTCGTTTCACTGCATATCCATATGCCTCTGGTTGTAAAAGCAGTAGTCCGGCAGGAGTTCCCAGCCATACACGATCACGTTTATCGTGATAAATACTGGTATATTTATGTGAATAACGGGCTACATCCTTCAGACATTCCATCAGCTGTACCTTACTTTTTTTAGTATCAAGTACGAAAAGGCCGTTCTGAGTACATACAGCTATCAGTTCGGGGTGGTTCAACTGACATGCAGCTACCATAGTGCGGTAAGACGACAGTTCTGGCAGTTTGGTGTTCAGACGGCTGAAAAATTTTTTCTTCGGGTAGAAAATACCGAGTTCGTTTTGCAGGTTGCACACCAATAATCTGTCCCCATCGAGTGGCAAAGCAAAACGTATCTTACTATGCAGAAGTCCCTTTGTATTATGTCCGTCATAAAGGGTGAGCGTCCCATTGTCATAGCAGTAAAGTCCCAATCCGCTGCTCACCCATATTCGTCCATACGAATCGGCACAAATGTCCGTACATGACAAGTCTCCCTCAACTAAGGTTCGTTCAATGCTTTGAGAAGCACAATCATATATATACAAACCCTTCAGTCCTCCAATAAGCAGTTTTCCAGGGGACAATTCTGCAACCTTCAAAGGCACATCGTCATTCTGCAACTGACTAACTGTAGCCATAGGATGCGGAGGACGTTCATAGAGGATACCGCCTTGTCGGGTTCCCATCCACAGACCACCCTGATGATCACGACAGACAGTCTGCATCCAGCTGCCCTCCAAATCCGTTCCTTCTACGAGTTTTTCGAAATGTTCTCGCAGAGAATCGTTTTGGTTGATGATGGCATGAGTAAGCGAATCACCATTTTCTCCGATGAAACGGCTTATTTCTGGATTTTGAATACGTTGCGCGTAATCATATCTGAACGTTTTATTACGTGCATCAAAAATATAGAGAGAATAGAAATCCTTCAACCACAACAACGAATCACCTTGCCATAGATAGCCAAAAGCGCCAAACTTCGGTAACGGCATCACACTATCCAGATTACATGGTTGCGTTATAAACTCCTTTCCGTCGAAAAGGCTTGTGCCACATTCTGTAACAACAAGCATCTGAAGATTTGGTAACTGAACAATTTGCCGTATCTGGTTTGTAGGCAAACCGTCTGACACAGTAAAAAGTCGTGCGTTTCCATTGGCATAAGTCAAAACGGAACACAGAGAAAGAAGTATTGTAAATATCTTTTTCATATTGAGTCGCTGCAAATGTAAATAATAGAAGTCAGAAATTGTCTATTTTTCAACACAAAATTGTCTGAATAATAGTTTTTGGACATTTTTTCCACAAAAATAGACAATTGAAACGCACATTACAAATCTAAATACAGTATGTTTGCAACAGAAAATCAAAAAAACACTATGAAAACGAAATTACTACTCGCATTTTTTTTCTTCCTGGGTCTTTCACTGACTAACACTCAGGCACAGACAGGAAACAACACCACATTATTAAAAACAATCGCTGATGCAAAGGCACTGAGCACAGATGGTTATCCAGATGGGGCTGTGACCACCCTCTACGATATGATAGGCATTTGTGAAAACATAGCTGCATCTGAGAAGACTCAAACTGTTTACAACCAATACAACACAGCCCTAAAAAATGCTGTAACTTTGTTTAAGACCAGAAAGAATAAGACATTCGACACCTCAGCCATTCCTGTTGGTGAATACGATACGAACAGGGGATTCCTGCACCCTGGCATGTTGCATACCGAAGCAGACTTCATCCGTATTCGTCAGCAGATTGCCGATGGAAACGAAAAAGTAGTTCAGGCATTCAAGGTTCTGAAATCAGCAGCCTACGCACAGTCATCAGCAGCCTCTTATCCTGTTGAAGTCATCGTTCGCGGAGGCGGTTCTGGCGAAAACTATATCAATGCAGCCAGAGGAGCTACCATCGCCTATCAGAATGCTCTCCGCTGGCATCTCGAAGGGAATAAAGCCTGTGCAAAACACGCCGTCGAGGTTTTGATGGCATGGGCAAACACCTGCAAGGATGTAAGCGGAAACTCCAACTACGCTCTTGCTGCAGGACTCTATGGTTATCAGTTTGCCAATGCAGCAGAACTGATGCGCGACTACGACGGCTGGAGCAAGGAAGATTTTCAAACCTTCAAGCAGTGGATGCTCAGAGTGTGGTATCCGAAGGCAATAGGATTTCTTCGTGGCAGGAATGGCACATGGGAAAATGCAGGCCGTTGGGGACAGTGTCCAGGCCATTACTGGTCTAACTGGGGACTCTGCAACGCACTCTGCGTAGCCTGTATAGGCATTCTTTGCGACGATGTATTCATCTATAATCAGGGAATGTCTTTTTTCAAATACGATCAGGTAGGCACATATGTTGATCCGCGCACAGCAAACCCTATTCTCAACGACGGACTTACGGAGTTCTTGGGCAACCTCGTTGTAACTACTTCAGAATGGAGCGGCGAGACAGGTGCTTACGGAAAGGTAGGACAGATGCAGGAATCCGGTCGCGACATTGGTCATGCTACTATGGCACTCGGACTCGCCGTCGATTTAGCACAGATAGGATGGAACCAGGGCGACGACCTTTTCTCATATATGGATCATCGTCTGGCAGCAGGTATAGAATTCGTAGCTGCTCAGCAGCAGGGCATCACAGACCTGCCATGGACCACATACCACTATGCAGAAAGTGGTTTGGCATGGTGGGATAGCCGTTCTTGGAAACAGGAAACATATGCGACAGGTGAACAGATTCGTCCTTATTGGGGTACGGTTATCGGTCATTACGAAGGTATAAAAGGTGTAAAGATGCCATTCTCTGAGTGGGCTTATGACAAGATGGGAATTGACGCTGGTGGTGTAGGTAGCACAAGTGGCGGTTACGACCATTTGGGTTATTCTGTACTTATGAACACTCGTCCGTTTGCAACTGAGGATACTCGTCCTACAGAACTGAAACCTCTCATCACAGTGGATAACAAAAACCTTCAGCAGTCAGACCTTGGTGGACTGAAAAACCATTGGAAGAATGTCAGCACAGAGACAGTAGAAAAGGGAAAGACACTCACCCTTTCAGTTGTTCTGCCAGAAGGAGAGGAAGATACAGGCAACTGGCTTTGGAACACAGGCGAAACTGCTCGCAGTATCACAGTAACTGCTAATAAGAGTTTTGTATATAGGGCTACATACACAAATAAAAATGGTGTAAAGAGTCAGCAGTCGTTCTCTATCGCAGTAACTGGAGACTGCACAGAATCCCCTCTGAACACATCATTAACCCACGGAACCACCAACAGCAATGTTACAGAAGCAACTGTTTTCTATGGCGACAAACTTGAATTTTCAGCTTCCACCTATGCAGGTTGGGACAACACCATCTGGTGTGACGGCAATGCGACTGCATCTGCAGAAATACCAGCCCTTGGCAGTGAACGATTTTTTCAAGCTATAGTAACTAACCAGGGCGGACGCCAGCATCTGGTTTCCTTCACCCTTACACCAATCTATGCTAGAGCTGATATGGTAGTAAATGGCACCACAAAAGAAAATCAGACCACTTTAGTCGCAACAGGCAACGATATCGTCAGTCTCCAGCCCTACACCCCAGAAGCAATGGGCGATGTGCGATATCTATGGAACGACGGCACAACGGATGCCACACTCACCCTGGACGGAATAAGCACATCTGGCACATACTCTGTCACTATCAAAAACAATCAGACAGAACAGGATATCGAGTACAATATATATATTAATGACGAGTCTGCCACAAGTCCCATCGAACCAGCCTGCTATATGATTCGACATGCAGGAAGCAATACTTACATGACCGACAACGGCTTAAACAAACTTGTCACCTTCAAAGAGGGCAATCCGGAAGCTCCTGCAACAAACCAGATATGGGAAATAACAGAAACATCCGGCAAATATGCCATAAAGGAAGTAGGGGAAAATTCCGGACTCGGCACCAATGGTAAAGTATCCTTTCGTGCATCCGGCTTCTTTTATCTGAACAAAGCAGTTGGTATGGACAGGTATGCTCTATACACCAAAGTAGGTACATCAACAAAATACTGGGCAATGACACCCGACGGAGAAGCTGATCCAGACACAGGCAACAAAGTCACAGATTTCCCTTTCGAATTCATATTCATCAGTGCACCTACTGGCATTGAAGAAGTTCAAGAGTTCGAGAGTTCAAGAGTTCAAAGGGAAAATGTTATTTACGACCTTCAGGGACGAAGGGTTACAGAGGTTCAGGGTTCTCAAATTTACATTATAAACGGAAAGAAATATATTAAATGAAGAAGGCTCTTACCATCATATTCTTAGGATTCAGTCTATGCACACAGGCACAGACTTCCTACCGCATGGCAGGTCCCTATGAGGTGATTGCTCGCGACGGAGAATTCCGTTCTACCAAAGCGGGTAGCGAACGCGACATGAAGGCAGCTCTTACATTTGCCAAGGAGGGACAGACCGAAGAAGCACTCAAGATTATCAATGCCTATGCCAATACCTTGCAGAGGATAGAAGGTCATGATGCCCCGCTCTGTGCCATTCAGTGTTTCGACCTTGTGAGGGCTATGACTCTGCTCCAGAGCCACCAGACTCCTGAGTGGAAGGCGATGATAGAACGGGCTCTGATGCCGATGATGAAACAGTTTGAGGCAGACAGTCCTTATGCCAATGGCAACTGGGGAGCTATCGTAAACCGTTTGCGAATGGCTTGTGGTATATTCTTAAAGAGCCAAGAGTCAAGAGTCGAGGGACAAGAGGATTTGTACAAGGCAGCAGTCGATTACTACCTTAACGCCTACGACAATGGTGCCCTGCCCCATTACATCAGCGAAACAGGACAATGTCAGGAGACAGGGCGCGACCAGTCGCACGTACAACTCGGACTGGAGGCTCTGGCACAGACCTGCGAAATGGCATATGAACAAGGCGACGACCTATGGGGAGCACTCGACAATCGTCTGCTCAAAGGATTTGAATACACAGCAAAGTACAACCTCGGTTACGAAGTGCCTTTCTCCACGTGGAACGACTGCACAGGACTTTATTGCGGATGGACAACTCCAGGCGAGATGGGACGAGGAAAACTCTGGGACATCTATCGTCTGCCCTACGACCATTATGTAGGCAGAAAGGGACTCAAGATGCCATATACAGAACGCATCGTGAAGGGAGAAAAACCGAAGGTAAAGGAATCAAAGCAGTTGCACCAGGCATTTACCTACCCAGCACCTGAAGGAGCCCCCTTGATGCATGATTATAAGGTATATGTTCAACCACGCGGCACAGACCAATGGATACAGATCGACACCTATATGGCAAAGGTGAATGCAGCCCTGCCACAATCATCATCCGAAACTTGCAAAACAGGTCATAAGGTAAGTAAAATATCCTATGCAATGTTCGATTTCATCGGGGATGTTTTTGTGCGTATAGTTAGCAGTGGCAAGACCTTCCATAAGGTCAGGATTCGTCCCGACTACAAAGGAGTTTTTGCAAACATTCAGAACGACTCCACCGTTCAATTCCTGCTTTTCCAACCCGAAAATGTGAGTGTGGAATTTGACGGCAGAACCGACAACAACCTCCTGCTCTTCACCTCTGCTCCGCCACAGAGCATGGCTGAAGCGAAGAAAGCTGCAAAACAGCAGAAGCGCACCTTCAAGTACTATGCTCCGGGATTATATAATGAGAAAACTATCAAGGTAGAATCAAACACGACAGTCTATCTGGCAGGGGGCAGTTACTTCACAGGTACATTCGCCATAGAGGACGCTGAAAACGTAAGCATTTTGGGGCGCGGCATTGCCCGTCCGAAAGATGGTTATGAGGGTTGCCATATACATCGCTCCAAGAACGTTCTCATCGATGGAATGGTGCTGAACACCTGTCCTGTAGGTGGCAGCAACGGAGTTCGCCTCCACGATGTACGTTCCATCTCCCATCCTTCCTGGGGCGACGGACTGAATGTGTTTGCATCGGAGAATGTAGAGTACGACAGGGTATTCTGCCGCAACAGCGACGACTGCACCACAGCCTATGCCACTCGCAAGGGATTCAGTGGCAACACCCGCAACATTCGAATGAAGAACTCCACCCTCTGGGCTGATGTAGCCCACCCTATCTTCATTGGCATTCATGGAAACTCAGAACGAGGTGACACGATTGAGAATCTCATATATGAAAACATCGATATACTCTGTCAGAGCGAACCACAGATAGACTATCAGGGATGCCTTGCTATCAACTGTGGCGACAACAACCTTGTTCGCAAAGTATTGTTCGACAATATACGCATCGAACAGATTCATCAGGGCAGCCTCTTTCAGGTGAAAGTAGGATTTAACCAGAAATACTGCACAGCACCGGGCAGAAGTGTGGAGGACGTCACATTCCGCCGCATCCGCTACAAAGGCACTACTCCCAACCTGTCTGTAATCAACGGATACGATGCAGAGCGCAAAGTAAAAAACATCCGATTCGAAAATCTTAAAATCAACGGAAAAACCATCTCAGACACTATGCCATCCAAACCCGGCTGGCACTCTACTGCCGACTACATCCCAGCCTTCATTGGCAATCACGTAGAAGGTGTGCAATTTTGAAAAAGCCCCCTCAAAAACCGTTCATTAATGAATTTAATCGTATTCATTAATGAATTGGATCGATTTCATTAATGAACAGAAAAAAAGACACTAATCTGAGAAATCAAAACCATCATAGTGTGCAAAAATTACTTTTAGGTCGGAAATGATGTTATCCTGTTCGTAGACAAAACTATCCAAATAATTCTGAATGAGAACCCAAACGAACGAGTTCTATTATATCGCGTTTTTCATCAATCCAAATTAGCAAGAAATCACCTTGAATATGACATTCCAAACAGCCCTTATATTCTCCATAAAGCATATGAGGTCGATATTCTGCAGGAATTGGAAGTTCATCCCTCAGCATTTCAAGAACTTTTTTTAGAACATCCAGTTTCTTAGGGTCATTCTTATACCTTTTAAGATCCTTTTTATATTGCGTGGTAGGTTGCAGGTCTTTCATCAATCCTCGTTCATTATATCATTAAACATCGCATCAACATTGCTATATACCTTATTGCGATTTCTGCCAGACATTGCCTCATTTATTGCAGCCTTAGTCACTTCATTAGGTTCATCATAAACAACATCAAGCAAAATACTCTCTACATAATTATTAAGAGTACGATTTTCACGAGCAGCCTTTCGCTTCAGCCTTTCTATAAGGTCTGTTCTAAGTCGAAAAGATGTAGGTCTTCTAATTAATGTTGCTTCCATATACGTATCCTTTTGTATTACATTTGTATTACTTTTGATTGCAAAAATAATACTTATACAAGATATAGCCAAATCTTTTCAAAAGAAAAATTTGCCTAACCTCTATCCAATAACCATTATAAGTAAGATGTAAGAGGTAAGAGGTTGCCGTCCGGATGGCTCTCACTAACCACTAACCTCTAACCAATAACCATTTCAAAGGTCAATAACCAATAAACAATAACCATTATAAGCACCTTACACCAGCCCTCAGCCTTCATACATCATCTGTCAGTTACCTGTCCCTGTGGCATGTATCAGTTGGGCTTAGATAATGAACGTCATTTGTGGCAACAATCTTAACGCCATTTGCGACAGCCCTTTCAATGAGGCGTTCGTTGATTCTTTGTAACTCAGAACCGTTTGTGAATAAATCCGCATAACGCAGCAATTCTATATAAAAATCCTCGGCAAATGCCTGTCTATACCATCTGATTATTCCATCCAAACCCTCAATGTCGCCATCAGAAATTTTAGTAAATACTTCACTCCCAATACCACCTGAAAGGACAATTAGCCCTTCATGATATTTCTCCAGATCATGATGGTCTGTTCGTGGTTTCATATAGAAACCATCAGTCCAGGAATTACTGACAATCTTGATGAGGTTTTTGTAGCCTTGATAGTTCTTTGCCAAGACGGTTAAGCGATAGCCTTTGCAGTGCTTGCCAAGCTTCTTGTCCTCCTTTGCTCCTGGTGCGACATACAGTTCACAACCAATGATAGGCTTAAAAGGTTTCTTCCCCTTCTGCCGTCTTTCATTGTTGATACGAGAAACATAGTCAAAAAGCTCCATCACGCCAAACATATTACCATTGTCTGTAATCGCTATACTGGGCATCCTGTCTTTAATGGCAGCATCAACCAGTTCCTTTATGCTGGCACACCCATCATTTATCGAAAAATGAGAGTGAACATTCAAATGTACAAATCGGAATCTATTCATATTGTTTCAATTTCATCTTTTGTGCAAAGTTAATCCGAACATCAGCAAAACTGTGGCAGAGGTCTGAGAAAAATGCATTTTTTGCATAAAACTATGCGATTGGTTCTAAGCAGAA
>JAEEGF011026034.1_pt1 | contig 24657 bp, 22 predicted proteins | sample 9134171 | NCBI WGS metagenome assembly JAEEGF01 (sample SAMN16246542, study PRJNA631951) | gut metagenome | biome: gut microbiome; feature: rumen; material: AP-attached | host: Bos | place: Iran: Karaj | collected 2018-10
ATTGATACCAGAAGTCGTCACCTGTGCTACGGCTGATAACGAAAGCGTCAGCAATGTAACAACCAGCAAAAACAATCTTTTCTGCATAAATTTGGTAAAGTTATTAATTAATTAATATGTCGTAAAACGACTGATTTCCAATTTTCGCTGCAAAGTTAGGAAAAAGATTCGATATAAAGATATAAATGAAGAACTTTTTTTAATATAAATGAACAATTATTGCGATTTGTTATCTTAGGACAATTCCAGTAAGGATTCGCCCAGACGATGTTCCCAACTTTCGGGCAGAGAAGAAATCGTCGGTCTGGTCGTAGGTGCAGATATCTGTCAGACGGATATTTGCCGAGGGGATGCCTGTGGATTCGAGTTGTAGCCGACAGCAATTGGGCAGGTCGATGTGCCACTTGTCCATCCGCTCAGCGATGGCATCCATCGGATATCCGGCAGCGGCGAAAGGCTCATAGACATCGTCGCCCACCTCGAAATTCCGTCGTGAGATACCGGGGCCTATGACGGCAAGCAGACTTTCGGGCTTGGAATGATACGACCTCACCATCGCTGCGACTGCCGCCTCAACGATGTTGGCCACCGTTCCGCGCCAACCACTATGCACCACGCCGGCGGCATGATGCTCGGGGTCATATATAATAATAGGTATACAGTCGGCCGTCGAGACTCCGATGCAGATGTCCGGCACGTTGGTGATCAGGGCATCGATGCCTTCAAGAGCGGTGCGGCGGATGTCTTCTGACAAGAGGAAGAAGGTCTTGCTGATCTGGGTGACACCCGTGCCATGCACCTGATGGGGCATGATGAGACGGTCTGGCTTGATGTGGAGATGTTTGCAGAGAGACTTTCTGTTTTGGGCGATATGCTCCGGATTATCGCCAGAATAGGGGTTAACATTGAACGAGGCATAGTTACCCTCGCTCACACCACCATGACGCGTGCTGCTGAAAGCCGTCACGTTGGGGGCGATATCATAATAATGGAGTTGGGGCTCAGGATTCTTCATCTTCCTCATATTCGAAGTCTTCGAGGTCTTCGATTTCGTCTTCATCGATGTATTCGATATCTTCGTCCTCACCTTCGTCGGCGAGTTCCTCGGCAAAGCGGCTCATGTCCTTGTCACGATGAACGAGGGTATCTTCGGCTGTCACGGCTGCCAACTTATTGCTCTCGGCATTGAGTTCCCGCCAAAGCACATCCTTCAGTTCTTCCAGCCCGAAGCCTGTAACGGCGGAGATGAAGACCACAGACAAATCATCGGGCAACGTCTCACGGAGCATCTCGATGAGTTCGTCGTCGAGAAGGTCGCATTTGGTCACAGCCAGCACACGATGCTTGTCGAGCATCTCGGGATTGAACTGTTTCAGTTCGTTGAGTAGAATTTCGTATTCCCGCTTGATGTCATCCGTATCTCCCGGCACCATGAACAACAACAGCGAGTTGCGCTCGATATGACGGAGGAAGCGGAGGCCGAGGCCCTTACCTTCCGAAGCTCCCTCGATGATACCTGGGATATCGGCCATCACGAAAGACTTGTTGTCGCGATAGCCCACGATGCCGAGGGAGGGTTCCATCGTGGTGAAGGGATAGTTGGCAATCTTGGGGCGGGCATTGGAGAGGGCAGACACCAATGTAGACTTGCCGGCATTGGGGAATCCCACGAGACCCACATCAGCCAGGAGTTTCAACTCAAGGATGATAGTCATCTCCTGCATGGGTTCTCCAGGTTGTGCATAGCGGGGGGCCTGGTTCGTGGCACTACGGAACTGGAAGTTACCGAGTCCGCCACGACCACCTTTCAAGAGCAGCACCTCCTGTCCATCGTAGGTGACATCGCAGACATACTTACCCGTCTCGGCATTGTAGACCACGGTTCCACAGGGCACGTCGATATACACATCCTTGCCGTCGGTGCCGTGGCACTTGTCCTTACCACCGTTGCCACCGTGCTCTGCGAAGATATGGCGTTCGTATTTCAGGTGTAGCAGCGTCCAGTAGTTATGATTACCACGCAGGATGATGCTGCCTCCCTTACCGCCGTCACCACCATCGGGACCGCCGTTGGGATTGTATTTCACATGCTTCAGGTGCATAGATCCCCTACCGCCCTTACCAGACCGGCACAAGATCTTCACGTAGTCTACAAAATTTGATTCCATTATATTTTATCCAATACAGCGCAGATGTCGGCGAAGATACGGTCAAGTTCGCCGAGGCCGTTGATATGATAGTGAACACCCTCCTTGCTGTACCACTCGATGAGAGGCTGCGTCTGGGAGTGATACACCACAAGGCGCTTCTTGATGGTCTCCTCATTGTCGTCGGCACGCCCGCTCTGCTGGCCACGGAGGATGAGGCGCTTCATCAGTTCGTCCTCAGGCACGTCGAGTTCAATCATAGCAGCCACCTTGTCGCCTCGCTCATCGAGCATCTTCTTCAAGGCCTCTGCCTGTGGGATAGTGCGGGGGAAACCGTCAAAGATGACACCCTTGTGCTCACGACCAAAAGAATCATAGACTGAGGCGAGGATGCTCACCATCAGGTCATCGGGGATCAGCTGTCCCTGGTCGATGTAGCTCTTGGCGGTCTTGCCGAGTTCCGTACCGTTTTTGATTTCTGCCCGAAGCACATCGCCCGTGGAGATATGGTTCAGACCGTACTTCTCAATCATCTTGTCGCTCTGTGTGCCCTTGCCTGAGCCCGGAGCACCGAAAATCACAATATTCTTCATATATATTTACGATTTACTAATATACAATTTATTATTCCACGATGGTATAGACGTCTTTCAGTTCGCGTCCCAGGCCGTCGTAGTCAAGACCATATCCCAAGATGAAATCATCGGGAATGCGGAATGCCACGTAATCAAGCGTCAACTCTTCCTTGAGTTTCTCGGGTTTGAAGAACAACGTACAGATTTGAACCGAAGCAGGGTTCCTCGTCCCTAACGACTCTATCATCTGCTTCATCGTCTGACCGCTCTCCACGATGTCCTCCACAATGACGACAGTCCGTCCGCTCAGGTCTTCGTTGATACCAAACACTTCCTTTACTTTACCCGTAGAAGTGGTACCCTGATAGGATGCCAGTTTAACGAAAGAAATCTCACAAGGGATGGTCATCTCCCTCATCAGGTCGGCAGCGAAGATGAACGCTCCGTTTAACACAGCTAAAAAGATGGGATTCTTTCCTTCCAAATCCTTGCTCATCTGCTCTGCCAAGGCTTTGACGCGCGTTTTGATTTCCGCCTCCGGAATGGAGACACGGAAGCTTTTGTCCTTAATTTTAATACTGTCCATGGGCCGAATACGTTATTTTTGTGCAAAAGTACGAAAAATTTTTGGAATCACCAAATCTTTTTCCTACCTTTGCACCATTATGAAGATTTTTACGAGTGCCCAGATCCACGAACTGGACAAATATACGATTGAAAACGAGCCCATTAAGTCCATCGATTTGATGGAGCGTGCAGCCAAGGCCATCACCCAGGCCATCACAGAAGTGTGGGGAAGTGCCACACGTGTCATCGTCTTCGCCGGACCAGGAAACAATGGTGGCGACGCACTCGCCGTGGCCAGGTTATTGCTGGATCGCAATTATGATGTCACAGTCTATCTGTTCAATATACAGGGGCATCTCTCTGAAGACTGTGCCGCCAACAAGAAGCGTTTGCAGGAGAAGAAATCGAAAGCGCTCATTGAGGTGATCCAGGAGTTTGAACCCCCACAGCTGGAAGCCGACACGCTTGTTGTCGACGGCATCTTCGGTTCCGGACTGAACAAGCCCTTGGCCGGTGGTTTCGCATCACTGGTGAAGTATATCAATGCCTCACCATCGAAGGTCGTCAGCATAGACATCCCTTCTGGACTGATGACAGAGGACAACACCTATAATGTCCGCGCCAATATCATCCGTGCCGATATGACGCTCACACTCCAGCATCAGAAACTCTCGTTCCTCTTCGCAGAGAATCAGCAGTTCATCGGACAGCTGAAAGTGCTTGACATCCGACTCAGCAAGGAGGGTACAGACAAGATTGACGCCAACTACACCCTGCTCGAAGAGGGTGACATCCGCCAAAGGCTTCTGCCACGCGATCCCTTTGCACATAAGGGGAAGATGGGCAATGCCCTCATTATCGCAGGTAGTTATGGTATGGGGGGAGCAGCTGTTCTCGCCACGAAAGCATGTCTGCGGATAGGAGCCGGACGTGTCACCACCCACACCCCCAAGCGTAACTACATGATCATGCAGATCAGCGTACCTGAGGCCGTGCTGCAGTTCGACCGTGAGGAGACCACTTTCTCAGAGGCTGTCGATACAGAGGACTTCACGGCTGTAGGTATCGGTCCTGGATTGGGAACCAGCGAGCAGACAGCCATCGCCATTATCGCCCAGTTACGACGCACCCAGTGTCCGCTGGTGGCTGATGCTGATGCCATCAATATCCTCGCCAACCATCGGGCATGGCTCCAACAGTTGCCAAAGGGTATCATCATGACACCCCACCCGAAGGAGTTCGACCGTCTTGAAGGTCCCAGCAGCGACAGTTTCGAGCGCCTGATGAAGGCTCGCGATCTGGCTGAGCGTCTGCAAGCTTATATATTGTTGAAGGGGCATCACACCTCCTTGTGTCTGCCAGACGGGCATATCGTATTCAACACCACAGGTAATGCCGGTATGGCTACCGCTGGTAGTGGCGATGTATTGACAGGCATCATTACCGGTCTGCTTGCCCGTGGCTACAAACAAGAAGATGCCTGTATCGTGGGTATGTATCTACATGGACTCGCAGGCGACATCGCTGCTAAGGAGTTAGGTCAGGAAAGCGTCATCGCCAGCGACCTGATCCAGTATCTGCCCTACGCCTTTAAACGAATCAAAGAATGAAAATCTTTAGTTTACAGTTTACGGTTTACAGTTTACAGATGATTACCAAGACATACAAAAGAGCGTTGCTCAGTTTATCATTTATCATTTATCATTTATCATTTAGCGTAGCGCAGACAGTGAGCAGCGTTTACCAGCCGGGAGTTACCACGGAGGGAGCAGTCTATTTCCTGCCTAAGACGGCAGTCTCTGTCACAGTGCAGGTTGAGAAGACTACCTATACCCCAGGTGACTTCTGCCAGTATGCCGAGCGTTTCCTCCGCATCAAGGATGTCTCTCCCACTCCGTCTGTCAGCTATCGTATTACTGCCATCCGTCAGGATGCCGTGGCTGTGCCCGACACCGCCAAGCGCTATGCTGTGAAGTTCGATGCCAAGACCTCCGCCACCAATGTACGTCTCTCCGACGACGGCATCCTACAGGCTATTAATACCGAGGAACGAGATTACACAGGCAATAAGATTCTACAACGGGGGTATGCTCCTTCCTCCTTCCTCCTTCCTCGTTCCTCGAACAAACCCAACCCTCGCCAATATATGAACGAGGAAACTCTCGCTGCTGGCAGCACCGCCAAAATGGCTGAACTCACTGCCCAAGACATCTATGAGATACGTGAGAGTCGTAACCTCCTCGTTCGTGGACAGGCAGACAACATGCCCAAAGACGGTGAGCAGCTGCACCTCATGCTCAATCAACTCGACATGCAGGATCGTGCGCTTACCAGCCTCTTCATCGGCACTTATGACAAGGACACCATCCAGAAGGTCTTCACCATCGTTCCCTCTGAATCCGATCGTCGCGAAGTGGTCTTCCGTTTCTCTGAGAAATTGGGACTTGTAGACGCGGATGACCTCGCGGGCGTACCTTATTATATATTAATAGAGGATTTGAAGACCGTTCCTAAACCAGAGCCCGTCGATCCCAAGAAGAAAATTAAGCCCGTCGACGGCATCTTCGTCAACATCCCAGGCCGTCTGCGCTCCACCTTGAGCAACGCCCAAGGTATCATTGCTGCTGACGAATTTCCTGCCGGTCAGTTCGGTAACGTTGAACTGCTCAGTGGTGCCCTCTTCAACAAGCGCTATACCACCCGCCTCCGTCTCAATCCCCTCTCCGGCGCCATCGACCGTCTGGATGCGGAATTACCCAAATAAAAAATCCCACCTACGCGGTGGGATTTTTCTATGATCTCAGAATTTTACTTACGACAATTTATCAAACTTCTTTAACACATCCTGCAAGCGGGCTACGCTATCAGGATCCTTGTCGTTCTGGGCAATCAACTCCAGATGATGACGAATGTCGGCCATTTTGTCAAAGAGCAGTAATGCCTGCTCGTAACCCTTTCCGATGTTCTCGAAGTTCTTGGACAAAGAGTTGTAATCCTCCAAAAGACGCTGAAGTTCGTCCACGCGCTTCTGATAGTCGTTGAGCAACTGCTGTCCTTCCTCTGCTTGTTTCTTAGCGGCCTTCATCTGATAGAAGAGGGCTACAGCTAGTCCCGCTACTATTACAACCAGTACAATTTCAAGTATAGTCATAACCATCAACCTTTTTTCTGTTCAACTTTCATAAACTGGGTAAAGCCCGTCATGGCGAGTACCTTGTAGATTTCGGGACTGACATTGGTCATCTTGAACTGTCCGCGCAGCTGCATGACCGTACGCATGGTCTTCTGGATGATACGCAGACCTGAGCTGGCCATGTAAGTAAGATCAGTGCAGTCCATTTCCAAGTCCACACCACCGTCCTTGAGGGCAGGCTGGATATCCTGCTCAAACTGAGTTGCATTCATCGTGTCAATACGACTACCTGTCTTGATGATGGTCTTACCACCTTCTTTTAAAATCTGTGTCATAATCCTAACGTTTAATGTTTATATTCATTTTTTAATCATTAATACTCTTCGTCATCGTCAGCAGGTTCTTTCCCTCCATACGCTGATAGGTCACCTTGTTCATGATGTTCTTCACAATAAAAATGCCCATGCCGCCAAGATCCCGCTCCGCAGGATTGGCGTTCATGTCCGCACTTTCTTTCATCGTCGGATCAAACTCCCGTCCCTGATCACTGAGCACAAGGGTCAGTTCCTTGCCGTCAGACTTAGCCAACAGTTCAATCTCTGCATCAGAGCTTTCAGGATAAGCATAGGAAATCACATTTACCACCATCTCCTCTACGACAAGGTTCAGATTCATGGTCAACTCCATGCTCAAGCCCAATTCTTCACTGATCTCCTCAATGAATTGATTGACCTTCTCCAGTTCTGCCATCTGATTCTTGATACGAAGCTCCTTTCTCATAAATGCGCATTGGTTAGAGTGATTAATCCGATATTGCTGCAAAATTACGCACTTTTTTTGAATTAAACAAGAAATAAGTAAAAAAACAGCAAATCCCCTCACTTTTTAGCGAAGTGAGAGGATTTGTAATAGATGTCTAACCCTAAATTAGCACTGAGCGAGTTTGCCGTCAGAACCGAGCACATTCACAATCTTGTGGATGTACATTTTCTTCATGTTCTCACGGGCGGGCTTCAGATACTGACGAGGATCGAAGTCTCCAGGATGCTCAGCCAAGTGCTTGCGGATGGCAGCGGTCATGGCCAGACGAGAGTCGGAGTCGATGTTGATCTTGCAGACAGCGCTCTTCGAAGCCTCACGCAGCTGCTCCTCGGGGATACCGATAGCGGCCTCGAGGTGACCACCGTACTGGTTGATGGTGTTGACCTCTTCCATAGGAACTGAAGAAGAACCGTGGAGCACGATGGGGAAGCCGGGGAGCTTCTTCTCAATCTCGTGCAGGATGTCGAATGCCAATGGGGGCGGAACAAGCACGCCATTCACCAGTGTGCACTGCTCGGGAGTGAACTTGTGAGCACCATGAGAAGTACCTATAGAGATAGCCAGAGAATCGCAACCTGTACGGGTAGAGAAGTCAATAACCTCCTCGGGCTTGGTGTAGTGAGACTCTGCAGCAGCAACCTCGTCCTCAACACCAGCGAGCACACCGAGCTCAGCCTCAACAGTCACGTCGAACTGGTGAGCATAGTCAACAACCTTCTTAGCCAAAGCGATATTCTCCTCATAAGGCAGAGAAGAGCCGTCGATCATCACTGATGAGAAACCATTGTCGATACACTCCTTACAGAGCTCGAAACTGTCACCATGATCGAGGTGCAGCACGATCTCAGGATGCTCACAACCCAGTTCCTTAGCATAAGCAACAGCACCCTCAGCCATATAGCGGAGAATCGTGCCGTTAGCATAGTTACGGGCACCCTTCGACACCTGCATGATAACGGGAGACTTTGTCTCAACGGCAGCCATAACGATGGCCTGCATCTGCTCCATGGTGTTGAAGTTGAAAGCGGGGATAGCATAGCCACCTGCTACTGCTCTCTTGAACATCTCGCGGGTATTCACGAGACCTAAATCCTTGTAGTTTACCATAATTTATAAGTTTAAAATGAATAATAACCTATTAAATCGACTGCAAAGGTAATTATTTTTAGTGAATAGTGAGTAGTAAATAGTGAATAGTTTTTAGGAGACAGAATATTTTTTAATAATAATTTGCAAATAACCTCCTTTGGGATGCTCTTTTGCAAAACCCACTTTTCACTCTTCGCTATTCATTACTCACCATTCACTACCCACTATACCAAAGTGTGCTGATCGAAGTAATTCTGCACTTCCTCCTTATAGTTATCCGAAATAGGGATGAAATTCTCGCCAAACACGATGCGGAAGCGGTCCACAAGCGGCGTTTCCGTCATGTGAACGATAAAGGAGCGATGGGTACGGAGAAACTCCGGCTTAGGCAGATACTCCTCAAGTTTCTTCATCGACATCAATGACATTACCTTCTCACCATCTTTCAGGTAGAAACGTACATAATCCTTAAGGCCTTCTATATACAATATATCGTCCAAACTGATTCGCTGTAACTTATAATCTGTCTTCACAAACATGAAACGATCACGGCGATAAATATCCTGTTTTGTCAGAACAGAGAACCACTCAAGAGCTTTGTCTGTTGACTTCAGGAAATCATCATACGAGATAGGTTTCAGCAGATAGTCTAGAGCGTTCACTTTATAACCTTCGATGGCATACTGTGGGAAGGCTGTGGTGAAGATTATCCTGGTATCCTTAGGAAGGATTTTTGCGAACTCGATGCCACTAAGTTCTGGCATCTGGATATCTAGGAAGAGCAACTGTACAGGGCTCTCGCGGAGATCCTTCATTGCCATGATGGCACTATTGTATGTTCCTACAAGTTCCAGATAAGGAGTTTTCCTAGCGTAACTCTCCAACAGACCTGCTGCCAGAGGCTCGTCATCAATAATAGCACATGTAATTGTCATAACTTAATCTTTATATTGGAATAATACGTTTTTCTATCTTTGGAGACGCCCTTGGTCCATTCGTACTTTTCGCTATAGGCAAGGTCGAGTCGTCGTTGCACCTGCTGCAGACCCACGCCGTGGCCACTACGGTCGTTCTCCGTCTTCGGATAATTGGAATTCTCAATAGTCACTAAAAGTGTATCCTCCTCGGGCTGCTTCATCGTAATATGTACAAAGCTGTCATTAGTAGGTGATATGCCATGCTTGAAGGCATTCTCCACAAGCGAGATGAACAGTAGTGGAGCCACACGCTTGTCCGGATCGCGGAGGTCAGCGTTGAACTGCACATCAACCGTCTGTGGTAAGCGTATCTTCATCAGGTTGACGTAGTTCTCCAGGAACGTCTTCTCCTCACTCAGCTTAACGCTCTCCTGCTGATTGTCATAGAGCATGTGTCGCAGCATTTTCGAGAGTTGCATCACAGCATCCTGTGCCCGCTGTTGGTCAAAGGCCGTCAGTGCATAGATGTTATTAAGCGTGTTCAACAGAAAATGCGGATTAATCTGTGAGCGCAGACTAGTCAACTCTGCCTTCACCTGTGCCGTCTCTGCTTTTACGCGTGCATTTTCAGCCAACTTGCGGGCATTGTCGGCCCAGAACCACCGCGAAGCCAAGGCAATACAGGTTCCCGCAGTGGCAAAGATTGACAGATTCACGAAGTCACGGACGTAGTAAAATATCTCGTCAATGGCATCGGGATGTCTGACAATCGAGGCACTACGCACGAATATCGTATGCGTCAGATCACTCCAGTAGTGCAGGAATATCACAAAGCAGACGACGAGCAGGGTGTTAATCATCAGGAAGTAGCGATGCTTACCCTCCACGAAATAGCGCGGCGTCAGCCATAGATAGTTGAGGTAGAACATCACCATCATCAACAACTGTCCCATACAGTTCATCCAATACTGGGTCATAGGCATGCCCGTACCTCTCATAAACTGCATGGGAGACAAGAACATATATGCCCAGAACGCGATGTGCAAGAACTGCTTTAACCTTTTGTTAATCATTGGCACTCAACACTAAACACTATTTTCAAAACATCACTCATGCCTTATGGCCTCAATCGGATCCATGTTGGCAGCCTTCTGAGCTGGGATATAGCCGAAGAGCACACCGATGAACACGCATACGAGGAACGACACATAGATACTCCATGCCGGCACGCTCGACGGCATGCCGAACGAAGAGACAAACGCACTGACGCCTATCCCGACAAGGACACCTATCAGTCCTCCCGTCACCGATATAAGTACTGACTCAATGAGGAACTGCAGAGAGATGACAGGTCCTGTGGCACCAACGGCCATACGAAGACCTATCTCCTTCGTACGCTCCGTCACCGAAACGAGCATGATATTCATAATACCTATACCCGCCACCAGTAATGAGAATGCGGCAGCCACCACGAGGATGATGGTCACTGTGTCCATCGTGCTCGACATCGTCTCCATCATCTCTGCCTGGGAACGGATGGTAAAGTCATCATCGGCATCCTCCTTCAACTTGTGGTTGTCGCGCAGTATCTGGGTGAGTTCCTCGATAGCAGCATCCGACAGTTCTTCTGTCACTGCCGAGCAGACAATACTTGAAAAATAGGTCTGTGCTGCAATACGCTTCATCACCGTCGTAAAGGGAGCAATGATCACATTGTCCTGATCCATTCCCCACGAGTTGTAGCCTTTCGATTTCAGCACACCTATGATGCGCATGGGAATACTCTTAAAACGAATGGTCTTGCCGATGGGATCTGTATGTTCACCGAAGAGTTCCTTGACGATGGTGGTTCCAACAACCACCACTTTTGCTGCTTTCTTGATATCCTCCTCCGTAAAGCACTCACCTTCCTCAACAGGCCACTGCTTGATGTCGAGATAGTCCACGCTTTCACCATACATCGAGGCATTGGTATTGTTATTACCATAGATGGCCTGACCGCTGGCAGTCACCTCTGCCGACACCTTCGTGACAAACTTCTTCTCGCGCACGATGCGTTCGTAGTCCGCCATCTTCAGCGTCTGCATCGACGATGGGTCCTGACGCACACCACCACGCATATCTGCACCCGGACGGATGGTCAGCAAGTTGGTACCCATCGTGGAGAGTTCGGCACGGATACTCTCCTTCGAACCCTGTCCGATACTCATCATAATGATGACTGCCGCCACACCAATGATGATACCCAGCATAGAAAGGAAGGAGCGCATCTTATTGTTCGCCACCGCCTTCAAACTTACTTTAAATAGATTTAATAGATTCATCTTTCTAATCGTCTTGTGGAGCCGGCAACTTGGCGAGGGCCTCTGCTGCCGACCTGATATTCGTATTAATCGTATCCTCGCGGATCTTACCGTCGCGCAAGTTGATATTACGGCTGGAATACTCTGCAATCTCAGGGTTATGGGTCACGAATATGATAGTATTACCCTGCTTATAAAGTTCCTGAAACAGCACGAGCATCTCGAATGAAGTGCGGGTGTCCAGATTGCCTGTGGCCTCGTCGGCGAGCAGCACGGCTGGATCATTCACTAGTGCACGGGCGATGGCGACGCGCTGCATCTGACCACCCGACATCTGGTTCGATTTGTGGTACATACGGTCACCTAATCCTACAGCCTGCAGAGCCTTGATGGCCTTCTCCCTGCGCTCGGAGGCTGATATCTCTGAATTATACATCAGCGGCAGTTCCACGTTTTCCAGGGCTGTGGTCTTCGGCAACAGGTTATAACTCTGGAACACAAAACCAATCTTACGGTTACGTAGTTTTGCCCGCTTGGTCTTCGACATGGTACGGACACTGACACCGTCGAGATAGTACTCGCCCGAGGTGGGGGTGTCGAGACAGCCTAACTGGTTCAAAAGTGTCGACTTGCCTGAACCTGACGTTCCTTGGATAGTGACAAACTCACCCTCGTATATCTTGAACGAGACTCCCCTCAAGGCCTTCACAGTCTCGGAGCCTACCTGAAAGTAGCGCTTCACGTTCTGCAGTTCGATGACTACTTTTCTATTGTCGTCTGCCATAGCCATTACTGTCTTGGAGGAGCGGCGTTTCCGTTTTGACCGCTCTTATTGTTATTGTTGTTTCTGTTACCAGGACGTGGCATGAAGGGGTTACCTGCCTGCTGTCCCATCTGTGGGGCACCTCCGGAGACCTCAATGTCTGTAAGCACCTCTGTTCCAGGCTCAATGCCGCTCAGGATTTCTGTCGTCACACCGTTCGAAGTACCGACCTCCACCTTATGGGCCTTGAACACATCACCCTCCTTCGTCCAAAGCTTATGTGGGGCATCACATTCCTCAATAATCTCTCCTTTCTTTAGAAGAGCTTCGTTAGGCATAAAACGCAGGGCCTTTGCAGGCACTGCCAGCACATTGTTCTTCTCCATCGTAAAGATGGTGACATTAGCAGTCAGTCCGGGTTTCAGTTTCAAATCAGCGTTGGGGGCAGAGATCACCACCTCATAGGTCACCACATTACTCTCAGTGGCAGCCTCTTGGCGTACCTGTGTAACAGCTCCCTCAAAGGTGTCGTCGGGGAAGGCATCAACAGTGAAGCTCACGCGCTGCCCCTCTTTCACTCCGCCGATGTCAGCCTCGTCGATATCGGCAATTACACGCATGTCTGTCAAGTCCTGGGCAATCACAAAGAGTTCTGGAGTGTTGAACGAAGCTGCCACCGTCTGTCCTTCCTCTACTGATTTCGAAAGGATGATACCGTCGATGGGCGAAGTAATCGTGGCATATCCGAGGTTGGTCTGAGCGCGTTGTACACTCTCCCTCGACTGGGCTACCTGTTGCTTTGCCTGCTCATACTGCAAACGGGCACTCTCAAACTCATCGGCACTCACCAAACCTTTGTCATACAGAGTCTTGTAACGCTCATAATTGCTCTGCTGATAGTTAAGCGAACTCTGGGCACTGGCCAGACTGGCCTTCTGAGCAGTCAGTTCACTGATTAGGTTCGTACGGTCGAGTTCAGCAATCACTTGACCTTTCTTAACGATGGAATTGTAGTCCACATAGAGACGGCTCACGATACCTGACACCTGAGTACCCACAGTCACACTGGTCACAGGTTCAATCGTTCCTGTGGCTGTGATACTGGTATGAATACTGGCAATCTCTGCCTTGGCAGTCTCTATTGAGATTGTTTCCTTCTTCTTGCCGCCCGAGAGCATGAGATACGCAATGATAACAATGGCTACTATTCCAATTGCTATCCACACTTTCTTATTCATCTTCTTCATATCTTAATAATTTTCGATCTTCAATGTTCAATTCACTTAATCTCTCCCATCTGATAGAAGTCTAACATCTGGCGGTTATAGATGGTCTGATACTTCGACTGCAACAGGTTCTGTTGGGCAGAGAGCAGATTGTCCTTGCCCGTCATCAACTCCACAATATTCTTCAGCCCAAGACGGAACTGCTCAGAGAGCAGGTCATAACTCAGATTGGCGCTCTCCACACTGCTCGAAGCAGCCTTATACTTCTGCTGATTGGTCATAGCATTCAACCAGTACTGCTGGATGTCGGTATATAGTGTCTTCTGCTGGTCCTGCAAGTCGAGGTGTGCCTGCAGTTGCTGGATCTTCGCCTTGTTCACAGCCGTTTTAGTAGAACGTCCGTCATAGATGGGCACGCTGACGCCTAAGCCCAAAGAGGTGTTCACATTACTCTTGAACTGTGACCCCCAACCCATATTGCTCAAGGAGTTCGTCGAAGTACTGACACCACCGTTTACACTGACATTCGGCATCCATCCTGCCTTGGCGAGACTCAGGCTGACATCACTGCTCTTAATGGCGAGTTGCGAGCGTTCTATTTCAGGACGATTCAGGAGGGCCTGCTCATAGACCGTCTGCAGGGCAGGAATCTCAGCCAAAATACGCTCATCGCTGATTTCAGGCACAGCCACGTCGAACGGAGTCTCATCGGTAATCTCCAGAAGTTGTTTCAACTGCAACTTATAATTCAGCAACTGACTCTTCGCCTCCACGATACTATATTCGTCGTTGGCACGCTGCGCAGAGAGTTGGGCCAGATCAGCTTTCGACATCTTACCCACGTTCACCATCTCGCGTCCGCGCTCCTCATTCTTCAGACTTGTCTCCAGCGTCTGCTCATTCACTTTCACGTTCTCATCCAGATATAAGATTTGTGTGAAGATCTGCGCGATACGCTCCTGGATGCTGTTGGCCGTTTCCTGGGCGGAGAGTTCAGCCTGCTGCTCGGCTATCTGGTCCAATTTGATGGTGTTCGTATTACGTCCGCCATTCCAAACCGTCCATTGTCCGCTCAACGAATAACTGCCGTTGTAAGAGGTCTTATCAACCTTGGTGTTAACCGTTCCATTGGTCACAGTGGCGATACCGCTGTCCTTCCAAGGCTGATAACCTACGCTTTGGTTCGTCGAGGCACTCACGGTGGGCAGCAATGCCGCCTTAGCACCCTTCAGATCCTCCGTCGCACTCTGTTTCTGCAATTTCGACTTCTTCAGGGTGATGTTGTTCTCCATTGCATAGTCAATGCAGTCCTGCAGTGACCACTTCTTCTGGGCACTCAAACTTGCAGGCCCCCAAACCATGAGACCCGCCAATAACAATGTCTTTATTCTCATTTCCTTAAACATTTGTCTTGTCTTTTCAGTTGCAAAGGTACGGACTTTTTCTGAAACAGAAAAACGTTATAGACATTTTTTTTGTGTTAATAGAGCAAAATATCCAATTCTTCGAGATAATTAAACAAATTAATCCTTTTTTAACCCTTCACTTTAACAAACGAAAGGGGACAAAAACAACCCACCCTTTCAAAGATCAAGGATGGGTTATATTATGAGTATGTTTTATGGGTTACTTCTCTGATGGTTCAATCAGCTTCCAGATACCTGCAGCACAGGCTCCACCTACAAACGGGCCGATGATGAAGATCCAAAGGTTAGCCAGCGCTGTTCCTCCCTGGAAAATGGCGGGAGCGATACTGCGGGCGGGGTTCACGCTGGTGCCGGTATAGCGGATACATACCAGATGGACAAGAATCAGCGAGAGACCGATGGCCAGACCTGCAAAATTGTTGGTGGCACCGTTGGTCTTGGATGTAGCACCCAGCACCACGAGCACAAACACACAAGTGAAGATAATCTCAGCCAGCAAACCGCCAAGCACGGAGACATTGGCCTGCAAGTCGTTGGCACCTGTTCCCTCCAGTCCAGGAACATTCTCCGTCAGGATGAACAGCAACAAACTACCGATGAAAGCGCCTATCACCTGGAAGAGCATATACATGCCACAGTCCTTGGCACTCATCTTTCCACTAAGGAATACACCGAGAGTAATGGCCGGATTGATGTGACAGCCACTGATACCACCAATGGTATAAGCCATAGCCACCACGGAAAGTCCGAAGGCGAAAGCCGTTCCTACCACAGCGGGGATGTTGTTTACAGGGTCACAACCTAAACTGACTGCGACACCGCAGCCCATCAACACGAGCACCATTGTGCCTACCATTTCTGCAAGATACTTCTTCATAAGTCAAAAATGTTTTAATGATTAATAATAATTATTGTCGTTTTCGGGTACAAAAGTACAAATAAGCCTGCAAAACACCAAAAGATTTGGGGATTTTTTGTACCTTTGCCGACAAGAAAGCCCTTTCACAAGTATGCAACAGTCACAAAAAGACACCATTCAACCACCATTACTCCTGCGCACAGCCATCATCGGTGGCGGGGCGGCAGGATTCTTCCTGGCCATCAACCTGAAGGAACTTTATCCGGAAATGGAAGTGACCATCTTTGAACGCGGCAAACGGGTGCTGGCAAAGGTGGAGGTGTCAGGTGGCGGGCGTTGCAACTGCACCAACTCGTTTGCAGAAGTAAAGGACCTTTCAGCTGTCTATCCACGTGGTCACCGACTGATGAAACGACTGATGAAAGGTTTTTCGCAACGCGACGCCTATGAGTGGTTTGAGCGTCACGGCGTGAGGCTTGTGACTCAGGACGACCAGTGTGTCTTCCCCATGTCGCAGGACTCTCACACCATCATCAATTCCTTCCTCTATGAAGTCCGCAGGCACGGTATTGAGATAAAGACAGATTCAAAGGTCGAGTCCCTCGATACCCTCAGCGATTACGACTTCATAGCCGTCACCACAGGCGGCTCTCCCAAGGCAGAAGGACTACGATGGCTCACCGACAAAGGACATGAGATAGAGCAGCCCGTACCGTCGCTGTTCACGTTCCAGATAAAGGACGAAGCCTTACTGGCTCTGATGGGTACTGTGGTGGAAGGTGCTACGGCCATGATTCCAGGCACTAAACTACGTGCCGAGGGCCCACTGCTTATCACTCATTGGGGAATGAGCGGCCCAGCCATCCTCAAATTGTCGAGTTATGCCGCCCGCCATCTGGCAGAATGCCTGTATCAGGCACCATTGACCGTCAACTGGACAGGCTCGCGTGACATAGAGGTGATGGAAGAACTCAACGATATCATCGTCCATTATCCTCAGAAGCAACTCCAGACGATTGCTCCCGGCAGACTGCCCTCACGTCTGTGGACATACCTCCTGCAGAAATGTCTTGGACAACGCAGCAACACACGATGGGGGACGCTCAACCAAAAAGAACGCCAGCGCCTGGCCAATATGCTCAGCGGAGGAGATCTATATCAGATCGCCGGACGTGCACCTTTCAAGGATGAGTTCGTCACCTGTGGCGGCATATCACTCTCATCCATCAACCCCTCCACCTTAGAGAGTCGCTACGTGCCCCATCTCTACTTCGCTGGCGAGGTGCTCGACATCGACGGCATCACGGGAGGCTTCAACTTCCAGGCCGCCTGGACCACCGCCTACACCGTAGCACAGGCCATTGCAAAGGAAGCAGCAAACAGCCTATAGATCACTGCCCGCCGAGTCTTTCGAAGTAGGCTGCTATATCATCCCACGTCTTGAAGGTATCGCTGCCAAACTGTATCAGCGTCGCCATGCCCTCTGTCTTCTCCATATCAATAAGGTAATCGCCATAAAACAACTGTTTCTGATTGGTAAAGACGGTATGTCCCCAAGCTGGTACGTTGACATACTCATAGAGCCAGGCATTGACATCAGCATAGGACCTCGCCTCAGCCGGAGCAGGAGCCACAAAATACAGCTGATAGGTCTCCAGCAGCGTACGGATGGTCTTCTGCGAGGAACTGTTAGGCTTGCCCCACTTGTCTTTAAGGGTATTTATATCGACATAGATGATCGGACGCTCCCTACCCTCTTGCCTGTCGTCGACCCATCTGATGACAGGTACTATAGAGTGCATAAACGACTGGTCGTTCATACGATGCTCCCCATGGAAACGGATAGCTGTGGGATAATGCTCATGGAACAGGTCAAAGGTGTTGACCGTGGTGTCCTCATCGCCAAAGAGTCCCCACACACGTTTCTGCTCCTCGTCTGTGATACCAGAGAAACATTGCTCAGTCATTTCCTTATACTCCTTCACCATCGCCTTGGTCACTATGAAGTCCTGCACGCCGTCTTGACGGGGATTAGAGAAATGCTGTGCCCCTATCATACCGTGATCCTTCATGGTGTCACCCATCTGCAGGGCAGGGTTCACGAGGATACGGTCGTAGCCGTAGAGCATCTCAGTATACATGCCCCCCATCGACGTGCCGATAATCAGGTCAGGATGTTCGCTCACACACGTCCGACGCAACAGGTCAATGGCTTCCTCAGGATGTATTGGCAGGTCTGGGGCAATGACAACGGCATTGGGCAGCACCTCACGGATACGTGTCACCGTCCCCGACTGTCCTGACGAACCGAAGCCGTGGACATAGAGGACTTTCTTCCCCTTGAACAACTCAGGGAATTGCTTAATATACGGATTCATCAGAACTGCCAACGGTTAGGGATTTGACGCTCAGGCCACAGATGCTTGGCATAGACATAGCCATAACGCTCGAAGAGATCTGTCAGACGGGTGAGACGCTGTTTGAAGGCCTCATAATCCTTTCGTTCGGGCTGCGACCACTGCACTTCGGCGAGTGCCGACATACGAGGCAGAGCCTGATACTCCAGCATGTCCTCATTGGTGATATATTCCGTCCAGAGGTTTGCCTGGGCACCAAGGATATGCGTCTTGGCCTCCACCGACAGGCTGTCGGGAGCAGGATCGAGGGCATAGACCTTCTCCACAGGGATAAACCCTCCGCAACGACTCGGCTCGAATTGCACATCCTCTGCCTGCTGATAGTCGAAATAGCAGAAGGTGGTAGGTGTCATGACCACATCGTGACCCGTCTCGGCTGCCTTCGCACCAGGCTCGGTTCCACGCCACGACATGATCATCGCGTCCTGTGGAGAGCCGTCGAGGATCTCGTCCCAGCCCAAGGCACGACGGTTGTGGGCGGTGAGGAAATCGAAGACGCGCTTAGTAAAGTGCGCCTGCATGGGCGAGAGCTTCGACGTGAGGGGTTCAAACGCTTCGGTGGATGATGTTGTGGAGCCATACTTCGCATTGACAGCCTGACACTTCGGGCACTGCTGCCACTTATCGGTGGGTGTCTCGTCGCCTCCGATATGTATCACCTCTGAGGGGAAGATATCCATGATCTCCGCCAGCACATCCTCCACGAATTGATACACCTTCTCGTTACCTACGCAGAGCACATCCTTATACACGCCCCAATAGTGACCCACCTGATAAGGGCCACCCGTACACCCCAGCTCCGGATAGGAGGCGATGGCTGCGAGCATATGACCTGGCATATCGATCTCCGGCACTACCGTGATATGTCGTGCAGCAGCATATTCAACAATCTCACGAGCCTGAGCCTGGGTATAGTAGCCGCCATAAGGGATCTTGTCGTCGAGGTCGGAGTTGGTGCCGATAATGGTACCACTGCGTTGTGATCCTACCGTGACGAGCTTCGGCCACTTCTTGATCTCAATCCGCCAGCCCTGGTCATCGGTAAGATGCCAGTGGAACACGTTCATGTTGTGCATGGCCAAGAGGTCGAGGAACTTCTTGATAAACGCGATGGAGAAGAAATGCCGCGAACAGTCGAGGTGCATGCCTCGCCAACTGAACCGCGGAGCGTCGGTGACGGTGGCCGATGTCAGGGTCCGGGCGTCAGGCGACAGACTCTTGCGTAATGTCTGGATACCATAGAAGACTCCTGCAGCCGAACCACCGACGATGGTTACACCTTTCTTATTTATATTGAGGACATAACCCTCCTTCTCCGTGACCTTCGGCGACACAGTGAGTTCTATGTAACTCACCTTCTTCGCCCGTTTTTGGACAATGGCAAGCGTCAGGTCTGTCATATCCTTCAGATACATCTGCAGGAACTCGGCCTCCTGCTGCAGTCCCTCACCAACGAGGATCTGCACATCGCCATTCAACACGAATGGTTCGCCCTGCTGCAACGATATGCTCTGCGGCATCGGCAGCACCTCATACTGTGCCCATACTGGGCTGACTGACAAGGAACAACAAATAAACAATAAATTTATCAGCCTATATTTGCTATTATTGGTCATCATCTATAAACTATAAACCCTAAACTATAAACTTTAAACTATAAACACTAAACTATAAACTAAAAATGATACTCCACAAACGCCTCCATAGCCTCATAACAGGCAAGTCCCAACTCATCGTAGTGGCAGGCGGTCTCCCGGTTGCGGTCCTCGGCACGCTGCCAGAACAGTCGTTCGTCATTGCCCAGGAACGGTGCACTCTCCATCTGACTCTGATGGCGCAGGATGGAGTTACGCTTCTCACGGAGTTCCTCAGGCGACATGGGCACGCACATCTCAATATCTGCCACCTCCCATTCTGCCCAGGCACCGCGATACATCCACACACGACAGTCCTTGAGCCACTCTGCTCCAGCCTTTTTCTCCTCGTCGATGGCAGCAAGCACCACATCGGTACACTTGCGATGGGTACCGTGGGGATCGGCAAGGTCGGCAGCTACGTATATCTGGTGAGGCTGTATCTCCGCAATCAGTTCCTGCACGATGCGTGCGTCACGCTCCGAGACGGGCAGTTTCTCTATCTTCCCACTCTCGTAGAATGGCAGGTCAAGGAAATGGATATGATCCTTATGGATGCTGTTATAGCCACAGGCATTACGCGCCTCACCCCGACGGATGAGTCCCTTCACGGTCAGGATGGCCTTGTTGTCAAGGTCACCCGCCTCCTTCTGTTTCAGGTAGTTCATAATCTCCTTGTAGCGTATCTTGATCACTTCGTCAGAGCCGTTGGCAAAGAGTTGGTTGAAGCCGTTGATAAAGTGCATGTACAGTCTCACCTCCTCGTCGGCTACGGCGATATTGCCGCTGGTCTCATAGGCAATATGCACGTCGTGTCCCTGTTGCATGAGCCGTCTGACGGTACCTCCCATGGAGATGACGTCGTCGTCGGGATGTGGCGAGAACACGATCACACGCTTGGGATAGGGCGTGGCCCGTTCAGGACGGGTGCTGTCGTCAGCATTAGGTTTGCCTCCAGGCCAACCCGTGATCGTATGCTGCAGTTCATTAAACACCTCAATATTGACGAGGCCTGCCTGTCCGTCAAACTGCTCCACGAGATGACCGAGTCCATTGTCCTCATAGTCCTTTGTGGATAGTTTCAAAAGGGGTTTCCCTACCTTATGGCAGAGATCGATGACCTGACGGCGCAATGTGTGCTCAGGCATCTTGATGCTGGATGTTAGGTTCAGATTCATAGTGTTATTGTTATATTTTACGATTTCATTCTTTCTCAGTCAGAAGGACGACTCCTTGCTGTCGCTTGCCGTCCATCATGATCTTCAACGGCTTTTCAAAGCGTACGTGGCGCACATACGTCGTCTCTGTGACGGCAGGCATGCTGTCCAGCAGATCCTGTTGGAACAGCCCGTCGCCAGTATGCGTGTTGATGGTGAAATAGCCGACGCCGAACGAGGTGAGGTTCTGGAAGAAATGGGTACCTTGAGAGGGATCCACATGGTAGTTCTTCAGGGCCGTCTCGACGATGACGCGGGCCGCACTGATATGCGGCCACTTCACGGGGATACCCAGCCAGTAGTCACTCGAGCCCCAGCGTCCCGGTCCCACGAGGATGTAATTCTTGTTCTCAGCCAGGAAGCGACGGTTGATCTGTTCTATCTCGTCGGCGATCATCGGGTTATTCACGGCGGTGAAGTCATCACCGGCCTTTACATAGACCACATCAACGACATCCTCCGAGATGCCGTGACCAAGGGAGTTATGCGAACGCAACAGACAGCGGTCATCGGGTATATCCTGGATATCCTCGTCGAGCACCTGCTTGGAGTCGACGATAGGACGTATCTGGAGGAGATAGAGCGTTCCTCCCGGCTTCCCCGACGGTGTCGTCTCCAGATTGCAGGCGAACTCTATCTCTATGGGGCGGCGCATCTCCTCAGAGCCGTATCTCTGTACCATCTGCAACAGCTCTGGCAACGGGAACACGCCTTGTTGGAGCACACCGCAGAAGGATATGATCTTCCGGCCGCCCTCGTAGATTCCATCGCGAATAATCTGATCCACGGGGTCGTAGGTCGAGGCAATATAGTTCAGCGCCCCGTCGGCATCGGCCTGTTTTACACGCAATTTCTTGATGTTGAAGCCGTCGTCCACCTTGAAGTCGTCGCCGACGTGAGACATGTCCAGCGCATAGAAGCGTGTCTGCGTCTCACTGAGTGCCGTCTCCATCTCAGAGGTCTGTAGCACCTGCGTGGGGTGGTATGGCGACACTCTCAGCGTCTGCCCACCGTCCACGATGTACTTACCCAGTCCAAGGGCGAGGCTGGCAATACCCTCCTCAGCCTTCTCGTCGCCGATGGGATAGTAGTTCAGCGAACGGAGCACACCTGAGAAGTTGGGATAATAGAGGTCGCCGTACTGCTTGCCGACCACTTCCTGCAGGATGACAGCCATCTTCTCCTGGTCGATCACATTCTGCGTGGCCAGCATATAGGCCTTCGAGTCCTTGTAGTACACCGAGGCATATACGCCCTTGATGGCACAGGCCAGCATCCGCAGCATCTCATACTTGTCCTCCAGATAAGGTATCATATAGGTGGAGTAGATGCCGGCGAACGGCTGGTAGTGGCTGTCCTCAAGGAGCGATGACGAGCGCACGGCAATCGGCGACTTCACGGCGTCGAAGAACGTGAAGAAGTCGGCTATCAGCGAGTCGGGCAGCTGTGCCCTCATGAAGTGCTGCAGGATCTCCTCGTTGGAGGCATCGCTGAGTGCAATGGGATAGAGATTGTTCTTCTCCATGAACTCGTCGAAGAAGTCGGTACACAGCACCACCGTCTTCGGTATCGACACCTCGGCACCCTCGTAGTCATTGAGTTCCGGATGACGCTTGATGATACGGTCGAGAAAGGCCAGGCCTCTGCCCTTGCCGCCGAGGGAGCCCTCACCGATACGGGCAAAATGGGAATAATGGTCGAACTTCAGACGGTCGAACACGGCCACCACACCGATGTTCTTCATCCTTCGGTACTGCACGATGGCGTCGAAGATAATCTGTCGATGGGCATCCACATCCTGCAGCTTGTGCCAGGTGACATGCTTCAGGAACGCCGATACGGGGAAGATGGCACGGGCCGTAAGCCAGCGGCTCATATGGTTGCGCGACACGTGGTAGAGCATCGAGTCGTTGGGAATCTTGAAGATATTGTCCTGCAACTCCTTCAGCGACGACACACGGAAGATCTCCTCCTTGGTCTTGGGGTCGCGGAAGATAAAGTCGCCGAAGCCCATGTGCTCCTCCATCAGATGGTGCAGGTCGACGTTCATCTTCGTCGAGTTCTTGTCGATGAAGTGGAAACCCTCCGCCTCTGCCTTGGCACGGTTCAATGTCTCCTTCGAGTCGAGGATCAGCGGCACATACTCGTCACGCCGCCTGATCTCCCTGAGCAGTTTCAGACCTGCCTCAGGGTCTCCCTCCTCCACATGGCTCAGCCGTCCCGGCACGATGTGCATCGGGAAGCGTGTGTCACTGATCACGCCGAGCGTGTTCTCGTGATACTTCTCGTAGATCTCCATCGCCTCCTCATAGTTCGTGGCGAGCACCACCTTCGGGCGCCCTCTCTTCCGCTGTGCCGCGGCATGGGGGTTCAGGGCCTCGGTAGAGAAACGCTTCGACTGCGCGAGGATATAGTTATAGAGGTTGGGGAGCATCGATGAGTAGAAGCGGATGTTGTCCTCCACCAGCAGTATCATCTGCACGCCTGCCTCACGGATATCGTGGTCTATGTTCATCTTGTCCTCAAGGAGCTTGATGATACTCATGATGAGGTTCGTGTTGCCCAGCCAGCAGAACACGTAGTCGAACACCGACATGTCCTCGTTCTCGATACGCTTCGTGATACCGTGCGAGAAGGGTGTCAGCACCACACAGGGGATACTGGGATGGGCCGCCTTCACCTCACGGGCCACGGTAAACGCATCGTTGTCGGCATTACCCGGCATACAGATCACCAGGTCGATGTCCGTCGTCTTCAGCACCTCGTTGGCCTCTTCAGTCGTCGACACCTGCGTGAACGTCGGCGGGTAGCGCATACCCAACTCCATATACTCGTCGAAAATCTTCTCGTCTATCCGGCCGTCGTCCTCCAGCATGAACGCGTCGTAGGGGTTGGCCACGATGAGCACGTTGAAGATACGCCGCGTCATCAGATTGACGAACGACACATCCTTCAGGTAAAACTTATTCCACTCCTGTGGTATCTTGCTGACTTCTTCCATTGACTACTATTATATTTGCTTCATCGGACGACTCGGTCATTTCTGCCAGCACATAGCGTTTTTCGGTGGGCTGCGGACTCACGGGATTGTCGTTCTTATCGCCGCACGAGCTTAACGAAATGCAGCATAGTGCCAATACAGCTGCATATGTCAATAATTGAATCTTTCTCATTTTCACTTGTTATATATTATTTGTTTGCAAAGGTACAAAAAATTCCAGAAACACAATATACTTTCTGGAATTTCTTTTCATTTCTTACTCACGTCTGGATAAACAACGTCTTTCGGCGGTTCCGTTCTATGCGTTAAAAGACAAACAAAGTATTCATCTATTCAAGTATTCAACTAAGACAAGAAGGTTTTTATAACTTGATGAAGTATAGGTTTTACAACTCGACAAAGTACAAGGTTTCTCAGTTTCTCACTTTCTCACTTATGACAGGAAGGTTTTTGGGTTGTGTCTATCTGATTGTATTTAAAATACATTTGTAAGCATTTATAAATAGTTTATAATATTCAATCTATTTTACACATCATATTATATAATTATTATATATGTT
>JAEEGF010912551.1_pt1 | contig 24652 bp, 17 predicted proteins | sample 9134171 | NCBI WGS metagenome assembly JAEEGF01 (sample SAMN16246542, study PRJNA631951) | gut metagenome | biome: gut microbiome; feature: rumen; material: AP-attached | host: Bos | place: Iran: Karaj | collected 2018-10
CGAACAACGCACCGTGCGGCGACAACTGTTTCGACAACCACTTCTCCGCGATCCGCTTTATCCGCGCGTTCCTTGAAAAGAACCCGGACGACCGCTACGCAAAGATCATCCTTGCGGAAAACCTGCTTGCGGATCACCGGCTCGACGAAGCGGAAGCGGCGATCGCGCAGATGAAGAAGGACGACGCGTACCTTAATTACAGCGCAAAGCTGGCATTCCTGAAGGGCGACTGCGAAGAAGCGCTGAAGCTCTGGAAAAAGGCTGCGGCGGACTATCCGAACCGCTGGCAGGCGACCGACGCGCTGGGCGAGGGATACCTTGCGCTGGGCATGTATGAGGAAGCGCTGGACGCATTTGAAACGAGCTTCACCATGCAGACCGCCCCGCGCTACACCGACGGACTGTTCGCAAGAGCGCAGGTGCACGAGGAGATCGGCGACTATGCAGGCGCGATCGAGGACCGCAAGCGCATCATCGACTGCCTTCGCACCGACTACGATTGCACCGACGGCGAGAGCGTCGACGAAAACCTTCGCGAGATCGAGCGTCTCAAGGGCCTGCTTGCAAAGCGGAAATAAGCGGCGAAGTACGGACTTGCATCGAATCGCCCGCGATGGTAGAATAAAGTCGGTCGGATCGGATCCGACCGGCTTTTGACACAATGCGGGGAGATATACGGATCATGAAACGAAAAGTCATATCGGAACGGATCAGACAGAACGCCGGAGACGATCCGCGCTTCGCGTTGCTGCATTCGCTCAGAAACGCGCGGAAGCAGGCGGTCGTTCTGTTCGGCTTTATCGTTCTGCTGCCGGGCGTCATCCTGGCGATCTGCGGCGTGTGTTTGCTGATCGTCAGACATCCGGAGGCGGCGATCATCTGCGCGGCCGTTTTCGCCTGTCTGACGGCGCTGTGGGTCATTGCGACGCGGGACAATCTGTCGTTTCTGCAGGCGACGGCGTGGCTGAAGCGCATCCAAAAAGGCGATTACCGCACGGAGCGGGATCGCATCGAACGCTTTGACGCGAAGGAATCGGTCCTCCGCTTTGCCGAAGCGGGACCGTTTTTGATCCGGGTTCCGCGCGCCGTGAAAAAGGATCCGAAACTGGCGGAAAACATCGCCGCCGGGCTGAAGGGGGACGTGCTGCTGATCGCGTCCGGCGACGAGTATCTGTCGATCATGATCATGGAGATGCCCGTACCGACCGACCGGACCGTCGACCGGATCGCGGAGGAGAAGTTTGACGGCAATACCGAGGAAGCGATCCGATACGCGTTTGCGACCTGTCAGATCGGCGAGCTTTCCCGATTCCTGGCACAGCTGAAGGTCGGCGAGGAGCAAAGCTTTGCGCATCAATGCATGGTCGACCTGTTCAACCAGGAGTATCCCGGCGGATACCGGACCATGCAGGAGGAATTTGCGCTTGCGACGAAATACGGGCTGACGAGGGACGCGCTGAAAGCGATGCAGCGCAATCCGGAGAAAAACGGTCTGATCAGAGCCGCGGTTCTGGCGATCGCCGTAAACGCGGGGATCACTGCGATTTCCGTCTGGTCGCCCTTCGGCGGTCCGACCGACGCGGCGATCATAACGACGCTCGGGATCGTCGACACGTTCGTCGTGGGCGATCTTGCGCTGCGGATCCTCCGGGCGAGAAGGATCGGCAAGCTGCTCCGGTTCTACCGCTCCGACGCGTATCGGGAACAGGCATCCCGGGTTTCCGAAGAGGAAGCGCTTCGTCTGGAGATCATCGCGGATACGATCTACCGGATCAGGCTTGACAGAATGGCAAAATAACCGGATCTTTTCCAAAAACAAAGGACCTCGTCGGAGGTCCTTTTTGTCAGTCGAACAGCTGACCGGGAAGCTTTAATTTTTCCTTTTTCGGGAAAGAGGCGTCAAAAATTTCCGCGTCGTCCGGGTCCACATAATAACCCGCAGGGGTCTGATAGACGCCGGTGACGTCCGAAAGCGCGCCCGGGATCAGCTCCTTGCAGAGGAAGAACGAGTCGTCCTCGCCTTCTTCGAGATCGTGGTAGCGGATCCCGAAATTCCGCGCGTAGTCGAAGCCGCTCTTGCCGTAAAAACCGATATTTCCCTCGAACAGCACGGCGCCGAACCCGAGCGCCTTTGCCTTTTCCAGCGAATAATCGAGCAGTTTTTTGCCGTAGCCCTGCCGTTTCCGCTCCGGCGCGATGCCGATCGGTCCCATCGTCAGCACTTCGACGGTCCTGCCGTCGTCGGCGTCGATGTGCGTTTTCACAAACAGATTCTGCCCGATGAGTTCGCCGTCCAGCTCCATGAGGAAATCAAGCTCCTTCACGAACGCCGGATCGTCGCGCAGCACGTGGATAACGTAATGTTCGAGGCATCCCGGACGGTACACGTTCCAGAACGCTTCGCGCACAAGGTTCTCGACCGCGCGGAAGTCCGCTTCGGTCTCGGGACGGATGATGATTCTCTTCTGTTCCATTTGACTCCCCCTTTTTGAAAACTATTTCAGGCCGAAGAACGCGAAGAGCTCCGCGATCACGAAGTCCATCTTCTCCGGCGACTGGAAGCGATGGTCGGCGTTTTCGACCGGCGTGAACTCGATCACGTTGTTCTCCGCGAACGCCTTGACCGCGTCGAACGGAACGATCTCGTCCTTCGTGCCGTGCAGAATGAAAAGATCGTCGGCGTAGGGCAGAAAATCGCGCTGCGTGATATCCGCTTCTTTGACGCTGTCCAGAAACGCCTTGTCGATCTCCACCTTGCGGTCGAACCCGACGGCTGCCGGCTTGCCCTTTTCGACCCGTGCAAGGTCGGCTTCGGTCATGATCGTCTGCGTGAGCACGTCGTGCAGCGTGACCGCGGGACAGCGCAGCGCGATCTTTTTGAACGGATTGCCGTGTTCGGAGACGTATTTCAGAAACAGATACCCGCCGAAACTGGTCGCGTACGCAAACAGCGCCGCGCCCGGGTACCGCGCGCCGATCCACGAAAGGACCGCGCCGAGATAGGCGTCGCAGTCATTGAGCCGCAGCGTCTTTTTGACGTCGTCGCCGTGGCACGGCCAGTTGAAGGTTATGACGGCGACGCCGCGGTTTTTGTCGAGCGCGTGTTTCGCGATCCGCGCCGCCGACCGGTTGTCCTTGTCGCTGCCGAATCCGAGTCCGCACAGGACGACCGTTTTTACGTCGTTTCCGTCCTTTGCGTACAGCTTGCAGCGGATGCTCATACCCGCGTCGTTGATGTTGAAGTATTTTTCCATAGCTTGCATGAAAAAGAGGGCCGGAGCCCTCTCAAAGATCAACCGACTACAAGGTTGATGATGTTCTTGACGACGATCGTTTTGCGGATCGTCTTGCCTTCGACAAAGGGCTTCACGTCGTCGAGCGCGAGCGCTGCTTCGACGATCGCGGCGCTGTCCATGCCGACCGGGAGCTTCACCCGCGCGCGGATCTTGCCGTTGACCTGTACGCCGTACTCGATCGTGTTGAGGGTCAGCGCGTCGGGGTCGTATTCGGGCCACGCGGAGTGGTGCAGCGGCGCAAAGCCGAGCCGTTCGTTAAGCTCTTCGGAGATATGCGGCGCAACCGGGTACAAAAGCAGCAGCAGCGTGCGGAATTCGTCCTTTGTGAGCGATCCCTTCGCATAGAAGTCGTTGACGAGCGACATCATCGCCGCGATCGCGGTGTTGAACTTCATGCGCTCGTAGTCTTCCGAGACCTTCTTGATGCAGGCGTTGACCTTCGTGCACAGCTCGCCGTCGGTGAATCCCTCGCCCTTTACCATGTCCTGCAATCTCCAGATGCGGTCGAGGAAGCGCTTGCAGCCGTTCGCGGAGTCCTCGCTCCACGGCGTCGCCGCCATATAATCGCCCATGAACATCACGTAGAGGCGCAGCGTGTCCGCGCCGAGATGCTCGATGACGCTGACCGGGTCGACCACGTTGCCCTTCGACTTGCTCATCTTGTCGCCGTCGGGTCCGAGGATCAGACCCTGATAGGTGCGCTTCGCGTACGGTTCCGGGGTGTTGACCTCGCCGATGTCGTACAGGAAGTGATGCCAGAAGCGCGAATACAAAAGATGCCGCGTCACGTGCTCCATGCCGCCGTTGTACCAGTCCACCGGCATCCAGTAGCGCATTTTTTCGGGATCGCAGAAGACCTTGTCGTTATGCGGATCGATGAAGCGCAGATAGTACCAGCTGGAACCCGCCCATTGCGGCATGGTGTCCGTCTCGCGCTTCGCCTTTCCGCCGCAATTCGGGCAGGTGCAGTTGACGAACGATTCGATCCGCGCAAGCGGGCTCTGCCCGTCGGTGCCCGGTTCGAAGTTTTCCACGTCGGGGAGTTTGAGCGGCAGCTCTTCGTACGGAACGCCGACCGTGCCGCACTTCGGACAGTGGATCAGCGGGATCGGCTCGCCCCAGTAACGCTGACGGTTGAACGCCCAGTCCTTCATCTTGTACTGGATGCCCTTTTTGCCGAGCTTGTGCTCATCCAGATAGGCGAGCATGGCCGCGATCGAATCCTTTTTGTTGTCGTACGCGTTCAAAAAGCCGGAATTGATCATCTTTCCGTCGCCGGTGTACGCTTCCTTTTCGATGTCGCCGCCCTCAATGACCGGAATGATCTCCGCGCCGAACTTTTTGGCGAATTCCCAGTCGCGCTGATCGTGCGCGGGCACCGCCATGATCGCGCCGGTGCCGTAGCCCATCATGACGTAATCCGCGATAAAGACCGGGATCTCCATGCCGCTTACCGGATTGATCGCCGTAAAGCCGCTGAGCTTCACGCCGGTCTTTTCCTTCGAAAGCTGCGTGCGCTCGAACTCGGTTTTCTTCGCGCATGCCGCGCGGTACGCCTCGACCTCGTCCCAGTTTTCGATGCGGTCGCGGTACTTGTCGAGCATCGGATGCTCCGGCGCAATGACCATGAACGTCACGCCGAACAGCGTGTCGCAGCGCGTGGTGTAGATTTCGAGCGCTTCGGGAACGTCCTTGATGCGGAAGTTCACGAACGCGCCGACGGACTTGCCGATCCAGTCGATCTCCTGCTGCTTGATCGAGTCGGGATAATCGACGTCGTTGAGACCTTCGAGCAGCTTATCGGCGTACGCCGTGATCTTCAGATACCAGACGTCCTTCGGGAGCTGGATGACGTCGCTGTGGCACACGTCGCACTTGCCGCCCTGCGAATCCTCGTTACTGAGAACGACCTTGCAGTGCGGGCAGTAGTTGACGAGCGTCTTTGCGCGGAACACGAGCCCGTGATCGAAGAGCTTCCGGAAGATCCACTGCGTCCACTTGTAATAATCGGGAACGGACGTGGCGATCTCGCGCGACCAGTCGAACGAATAGCCGACGCGCTTCATCTGGTCCTTGAAATGCTCGATGTTCGCGGTCGTGATGACGTGCGGGTGCGTGTTGGTCTTGATCGCGTAGTTCTCCGCGGGCAGACCGAACGAGTCGAAGCCCATCGGGAACAGCACGTTATAGCCCTGCATGCGGCGCTTTCTGGAAAGCACTTCCAAGCTCGTGTATGCCTTGATATGCCCGACGTGCATGCCCGCGCCGGACGGGTACGGAAACTCCACGAGCGCGTAGAACTTCGGCTTCGTGTAATCCGCCTCCGCCTCAAAGCAGTGATGCGCGTCCCAATACGCCTGCCACTTCCGCTCGACGGCGTTGAAATCGTAAATATCCGCCATGAAAAACTCCTTTCATGCAATGCCTGATAGATACAATAGGATATAACTTTTTGCGGGTATTTGTCAACCGCTTTCCGCAAAATCGGCATTGGAGTACGGCGTCGCCGCGCTTCGTTTGCGACGTTCGCTGCTTTTGCCGGCGGTTTTCGGCATTTCACCCGCAGTTTTTGACCGCTCAGCCCGAAACCGATGACAAATAAAAAACGGTGTGCTATGCTGTGTCCATCGAAAGGGGGACAGCTTATGAAGGTTGACATCAAACAAACGGCGGATGCCGCAGAGCCCTACGCCGTCATCTATTGCCGGGAGATCGACGAATCCGTTCTGAACGCGGCGGAACTTCTGAACCGGTCGGGCGACGTAATCACGGCGTACGACAGGGAGCGGATCGTGGTCGTCAAGCGAAAGGATCTTTATCTGATCCGCGCGGAGGAGGGGCGGACCCGCCTGTATACCGAAAAAGCGGTTTATGAAACCGCGAGACCGCTCAAAGAGTTTGAATCGCTTGCGGGGTTTATGCGGATCTCCAAGTTCTGCATCATCAATCTCGAAGAGATCAAATGCTTCGATCCGTTGTTTTCCGGCGTGCTGCAGGTAACGCTCAAGAACGGACTCAAAGACACCATTTCAAGAAAATATCTGCCGGATATGAAAAAATATCTCGGTCTGTGAAATGAAAGGAGAATTAAAAATGAAAAAAGTATGTAAAGCAGCATTGGAAGGCATTTATCTTTCCGCAGTCATGTTCGTTATTGTATGCATGATCAAAGGGTTCAGCAGCGGCGGCGAAACGATGCCTTTGGCGTACAGCGGTATCGCCGTCATCGTGATCGGCGCGGGATTCGGCATTCCGTCCCTGATTTACGGAACCGAACTACCCACCGCGATCAAGGTGCTGATCCACATGGGCACCGGATGTATCGTGATGCTGGCGACCTCGCTCATCGTCGGATGGATCGACGTTTCCCGCGGATGGCTCCCCTGCCTGCTGGTCGCCGCCGTTCAGATCGGCGTCGCGTTCCTCCTCTGGGTATTGACCTGCGTCCGCATCCGCCGTGACGCCAGGCAGATGAACGAGCGCATTGCGGAGAAGCGGTAATGGATTTGAAACGCATTGCAAACGATTGGGCAGCCGAACGCTGCCCGCTTTTTTTATACAAAACCTACTGACACGAATCCGGGTTTGTGCTATGATAGCTCCATATCCGGATTCAAAAAGGAAAAACAAAATGAGCAGAGAACTGTCGCTTCGTAAAATCATACTGTCGCTTGTCGGTTTTGTTCTCTTATGGGCGGTTTTGTCAGACGCGTGGGGGTATTCCGAACACCTTGTTGGAACTGATAAAGCTTGCCTTGGTCGGCATCGTGGAAGAAACGGTTTTCCGGGGCTGGGGATATAACGCGCTTTCGAACGCTGTTTCGGAAAAGAAAGCCGTGCTGATTTCCGCCGCATTTTTTATCGCAGTACATTGGCCGGCTTATATTATTAAGCTTTTGCGGTTCGGGACGTTTGATTTTGCCGGAATTTTGTCGCAAAGCATTGCGGCGCTGATTTGGGGCATCCTCAATTGTTGGCTTCTGAAAAAGGGGAAAACGCTCTGGAACCCGATCATCGCATACACGGTTTATGATGTGTTGCTTGTATTCTTTGTCGGGTAACGCAGATCATGCGATACGGAGGCAAACTGGATTTTGACAAGTCGGGCAGGATATGATACACTAAAAAATACCGAATTGCGGTGATTTGTCCGCGAAAGGAGTTTTTATGCTCGGTACGTTTTTATTCAGGATCGGGAGCTTCGGCGTTCCGACGATGGGCGCGTGCGTGCTCATCGGCGCGGTGCTCGCCGTGCTTTTAAGCTGGCTTCTCAGAAAAAATTCCGCGCTGGACTGGAACGGCGAGGTCGTCGACGCGATCATCTATGCGGTGCTTCTGGGCTTTGCGGGCATGAAGATCCTCTACTGGATCGTCACCCCGGACGTGTTCAAAACCGCGTTCCAGGACGGCGTTTTCCGCGGGATCCTGAGCTTGCTCATGGAGGGCATGGTCTTTTACGGCGGGCTTCTGGGCGGTATTCTGGGCGTCTTTCTCACGGCGCGGAAGAAGAAAAGGAACTTCTTTGAGTTTACCGACCTCATGGCGCCCTGCTTCTGCGTGGCGCACGCGTTCGGGCGCATCGGCTGCCTGTTGACCGGGTGCTGCTACGGCGTTGCGGTCGGCGAAACGACGCAGTTCGGCGTGCTGACCTACGGCGGCGCATGCGCGGTGAAATATCTGAACGGCACGATGCGGCTGCCGGTCCCGCTTTTTGAGGCGATCTTCCTGCTGCTGCTGTGCGTCGCGCTCGTACTGATCTTCCGGAAAGAAACGCGTCTCGGTACGACCACCGGCTGGTATCTCATCCTGTACGCCCTGTGGCGGTTCGTGATCGAGATGTTCCGCGGCGACGCGGAGCGCGGCAAATTCGGTCCGCTCTATACCTCGCAGTGGATCAGCATCCTGATCCTTGCGGCGGGCGTTGCGATCCTGATTCTTTCGCGGCGTTTCGGATGGAAGAAGGGCGCGCCGTTCAAGGTGTTTCACGAGGAGGACGTGACCGTTCCGGAACCGGAGGAGAAGAAAGAACCTGAAAAGCCGGAAGAACCGGAAAAGCAGGAGGAACCGAAGCGCGTTGACGAACAGGAGGTCGAAGCGTCGGCAAGGGCGGAAGCCGAAAACGCGGACGACGATGACGGCGACGAAGCGGAAGGCGAATCGGACGGAGAGTTCGGCGACGCGGGCGGCGGCGATGCAGGCGGCGGCGACGGCGGAATGTAAAAAAGCAAGCGGCGGATCAGGCGATCCGCCGCCTTTGTGTTTTGGCGTTATTTTCCCAATCGGACGTATTTTGCGGGGTCTTTCGCGGCGTTGTCCACAAAGATCGCAAAGTGCAGATGCGGCGGAAGCGCGCATTCGGAGATTGCGCTTGTGCCGACCGAGCCGATCGCGTCGCCCGCGTTCAGCCGGTCACCGACCTTGACGCGGATGTTCTCGCCGAGATTGGCATAGAGCGTGGTGCGTCCGTTTGCGTGGCTGACGCTGACCGACCAGCCCAGCGCGTCGTCCTTCCAGACGCGTTCGACCGTGCCGGCGAACGCGCACTTGACCGGCGTGCCGGCGTCCGCCTTGATGTCCACGCCGTCATGCGTGGTCCATTGGTCGAGCGTCACCGAATACAGGAGCTTGTCCACGGCGAAGCCGAACACGATCTCGCCCGAAACGGGCGGCGCCGCCTTGCTCTGCGAGCTTGAGGGCTTTTTCGTCGGTTCCGGCACCTCGGTGGGCGCGGCGGTCGGGAGAGGAACGGGCGTGGGGACCGGCGTCTTTGCCGGCGCGGCGGGACGGATCGTCGGTGCGTGCAGCAATTCCTGCAGACGCTCGTCGTTCGACTGCCCGACGATCACGATCGGATCGGAGGGCTGCGCCTCCGCTTCCTCTTCCGCGGGTTTGTCGAGCGCAAGCAGCAGGATCGCGCCGCCGATCACCACAAGGCACACGACCAGCGCGATGTAGAATCCGTTGTTCCGGAGGAACAGACGGAAGCGGTCCATACGGTCATTCATTTCATTCTTCGGTTCTTCCATTTTTATCACCTCGGCTGTAGTATGGACGCGTGTGAAAAAATGTATACCGTTTCGATTGTCAAAATTTTTCGGGTATGATATGATCGGCGTATGAAGCTTCGGACGTTTCGGTTTTCATTGCTGCAGGGATTTTACTGGATGGGCGCGTGCATGGTGTATTCCTATGCCGAGCGCATGCTGCTTTCGCGCGGCCTTCAGACCGGAACGATCGGGCTGATCCTTGCGTCGTCGTATCTGCTGGCGATTTTTCTGCAGCCGGCGCTCGCCGCCGCGGCGGACCGCGAGCGGCATGTGACGCTTCGGCTCGGAATCGCGGTCTGCGCCGCGCTGTCCGCGGCGTTTGCCGCCGCCGCGGTGTTCGGGATGCGGGTGCTCGCGGTGTTTGCGGTGCTGCTCGGCGCGCTGTCCGGCGTGACGCTTGCGGTACAGCCGCTTGTGAACGCGGTCGGATTTCATTATATCAACCGCGGACTGGACCTCGATTATTCCTTTGCGCGCGGCGCGGCAAGCATCGTTTATGCGCTTGCGTCCCTGCTGTTCGGCGCGCTTGCGGCGCGGATCGACCGGATGCTGTGGGTCTACGCCGCCGTGCAGGCGGGACTGTTTGTGTGCGCGCTGACGTTTGCGCCGCACAGGAACGGTATTGCGGTGCGGGAAACGCACGGCGGCTTCTTCGGCGTGTTCCGCCGCTATCCGGCGTTCGTGCTGTTCTGCGTCGGCAACCTGGTGCTGGTTGTGCCGCACATGGTGCTCAATTCCTATCTGGCAAGCATCACGAAGGTCACGGGCGGCGACATGAGCGTGATGATCGCGATCGCCGCGCTGGTGGAGTTTCCGGCGATGATCGCGTACTCGCATATCCGGAAACGTATTCCGGATCGCGTGATGCTCGTTGCGAGCGCGTCGGTCTATCTTCTGAAAACGGGACTTCTGCTGCTTGCGGCGTATCTTCCGATCGGCGCCTGGGCGGCGTACGTGTCCTCGGCGCTGCAGATGCTGTGCTACGCGCTTTTCGTTCCCGCGGCGTCGTATTTTGCGAACGACTGCATGCAGGAAACCGACCGCGTCAAGGGACAGATGCTGCTGACGGAGGCGGGGCTGTTTGCGGGCATGATCAGCATGCTTTTGGGCGGGTTTGCGATCGAGCTGTTCGGCGTCGGAATCACGCTGATGATCTGTGAAGGACTGGTCGCCGCGGGCGTTCTGCTCGTCTGGCTTGCGCTGCGAAAGCGCGCGCGATAAGGATTGCAAATAAAAAAGACCGCGGATTGCGGTCTTTTTTGATGCGGTTTATGCCGCGGGCAGATAGAAGAGCGGGTTATACGGAATGCCGTCGATCAGAAGCTCGTAGTGCAGGATCGACTCCTTTGCGCCCTCGGTCTCCGGCAGAACGGCGACCGCTTCGCCCTTTTTGACGTGCTTTTCCAGCACAAGATCCGTCGGCACCGCGTTCTCGCCGAAGGAGAGGCGGGAAACGAAGCCCTCATCGTGCCGGATCTCGATCACAAAGCCGAGCCCGGGGCGTTTGCCGAGAAAGATGATCGTGCCGGCTTCCGGCGCAACGACGCGTGTGCCGGGCGCAGCGGCGTAATCGACGCCGTAGCACATGCTTCCGGTCGCCAGTCCGAATTTTCGGGTGATTCTGCCGCGGATCGGCGCGGCAAACGACAGTGACGCCGGAGCGGGACCCGCTTCGCCTTCTTCGGCGGACGGATCGGACGGATCGAACTTGTCCGGCAGGCGGTATGCGCCGACCAGCGTGTACTGCGCGATGCCCGTCTGCACCGGCGTGCGCAGCGTTTCGGTTTCGGAAACGGCAAGACCGCCCTTGTAAAGCGTTTCGATATAGACCAGCGTGCGCGAGGCAACGCCGAACCGGCGGAACATGCGCGCGCCTTCGGGCAGAAGCGCCGTGCGTTCGGTCTGCGGCGCGGGGGTTTCGACAACGGCGTCGACGCGCGCCACGGTGCGGCGCACGGGGATCAGCAGGCGGTTTTTGCGCAGGCGGTTGATTGCAACGTCAAATTCGACGTACTCCGCGGAGCCGTCCGCGGGAACGGTCGAAAGCTCGGCGTCGATCGACGCCGTCAAAAGAACCGTGTTGTCCGAAAGGTTCTCGCGCGCGCATTCGTCCAGATAGATGCGGACAAGCTGGTCCGCAACCTCGCGTCCCGCGACGGCGAACAGCGGCGCGCCGTTGACCAGAATGGTCACCGCCTTTTCGGGATAGACCGGCGTCGGGGTGGCGACGATGTGAACGGGCGTCGGAACGGGCGTGCGCATGACGACGTCGTCCTCTTCGGTCTTCGGTTCGGGCGTGATGACGGTAAGCGGCACATCGGACACCGGCTTTGTCATGCCCTTCCGGAACAGAAGCGGCAGCATCACGGCAAGCGCCGCCAGAATGAGCGCAAAGCTCAGGATGAGGATCACTCTTTTGGTCGTTTCCTTCACGATCGCCGCTCCTTTCCCTGTTTTGGTGCAGTATATCACATTCCGACGAAAAAAGAAAACGCTTCCGTCACTTTTTTTACGGTTTTATCATAATTTCACGGGAAGAAATACTTTCCATCGACGGAAATATATGATATGATGTATTCGTATCAGTATAGGATGCGGGGCGGGATCCCGCGATCCGGGAATGAGGTGAAACGGATGTCGCATTTGACGGACGAAGAACTGTATTATTTCAACGAAGGCACAACCAAAACGGCGTACCGCTCGCTCGGCTGCCACAAGGTCGAACAAAACGGCGAAACGGTATGGCGTTTTGCCGTTTGGGCGCCGAACGCCAGAAGCGTTGCGGTTGCGGGCGACTGGAACGGCTGGAACCCGAACGCCGATCCCATGCACCCCGTCGGCACGACCGGCGTGTGGGAGATTCTGATCGGGATCGCGTATGAAGGACAGCTCTATAAATACGCGGTGCAGGGACCGGACGGCAACGTCTCCATGAAAGCGGACCCGTACGCACAGCGCTGCGAGGTCGCCGGAACGGCTTCGATGGTCTGGGAAGCGGGCGAATTCCCGTGGACGGACGAAGCGTATCTCACGCGCTGCACAAAGCGGCACAACGAGCCGATGAACATCTACGAGGTGCATCTCGGTTCCTGGCGCAAGGGACTCGGCTATCGCGAGCTTGCGCACGAGCTGGTCGATTATGCGGCGGACATGGGCTATACGCACATCGAATGCATGCCGCTGATGGCATACCCGTTCAATCCGAGCTGGGGCTATCAGGTCACCGGTTACTATTCCCCGACGACGCGGTACGGCACGCCCGACGATTTGCGGTACTTTGTGGATCGCGCGCACGCCAAGGGACTCGGCGTGATCATGGACTGGGTGCCTGCGCACTTCACGCGCGACAGCTACGGGCTTGCGCGGTTTGACGGCACGCCGACCTATGAGCATCCCGACTGGCGGCGTTCGGACATGAAGCAGTGGGGCACGCTGCTGTTCGATTACGGCCGTACGCAGGTGCAGAGCTTCCTCGTTTCCAATGCATACTACTGGCTCAACGAGTTCCACATCGACGGTCTGCGCGTCGACGCCGTGAGCTGCATGCTGTATCTCGATTACGGACGCAACGACGGCGAATGGCTGCCGAACCAGTACGGCGGCAAGGAAAACCTCGACGCGATCAATCTGTTCCACAAGATCTCGGCGGCGATCAAAGAGATTCCCGGCAACAAGATCCTGATCGCCGAGGAGAGCACCGCATTCCCGCGCGTCACGAACAAGCACGACGACAGTCTGGGCTTCGACTACAAGTGGAACATGGGCTGGATGAACGATATGCTCCGGTACATGCAGATGGATTCGCTGTACCGGAAATGGCATCACGATAAGCTGACGTTCTCGCTGATGTATGCGTTCTCCGAGCATTACATCCTCGCGTTCTCGCACGACGAGGTTGTGCACGGCAAGCTGTCCATGCTGAACAAGATGCCGGGCGATTACTGGCAGAAGTTCGCGCAGCTCCGCCTGCTCTACGCCTATCAGATGGCGCATCCGGGCAAGAAGCTGACGTTCATGGGCATGGAGATCGGTCAGTTCATCGAGTGGCGGTTCGACGAATCGCTCGACTGGATGCTTCTGGATTATCCGAAGCACGCGGAAATGCAGTGCTTCGTGCGCGAAATGAACAAGTTCTACCGCCGCACGCCGGCGTTCTACCAGCGCGACGACGACTGGAACGGCTTTGACTGGATCGCGGTGGACGACGCCGTACATTCGATCGCATCGTTCGTCCGCAAGGACGACGACGGCAATCCGGTTCTGTGCGTGTTCAACTTCACGCCGGTCCCGTGGGACGATTACTGCCTCGGCAGCGAGAACGAAGGCGTCTATCAGGAGATTTTCTCGACCGACGCGCCGTACTTCGGCGGCGGCGGGATGTCGTTCAACGAGCCCGTCAAGACGGTTGAGGAGCCGTTCGGCAAGTTCCGTCACCGTCTGCATGTGAAACTTCCGGCATACGGCGCCGTTTTCTTCCGGTTTACACCGGCCAAAACCAATGCCTCGAAAGGAGCGAAAGAATGAAAAAGAAAATCGTGTGCATGCTGCTTGCCGGCGGACAGGGCAGTCGTCTCGGCGTCCTGACCTCGAGCATGGCGAAGCCTGCGGTCCCCTTCGGCGGAAAGTACAGAATCATCGACTTCCCGCTGAGCAACTGCGTCAATTCCGACATTGACACCGTCGGCGTTCTGACGCAGTACCGCCCTCTGGCGCTGAATTCCTATCTCGGCACCGGTCAGCACTGGGACCTCGACCGCAGTAGCGGCGGCGTGTTCGTGCTTCCGCCGTACATGACCGAGCACGACGGACGCTGGTATTCCGGCACGGCAAACGCGATCTGGCAGAACCGCTCCTTCGTCGATCAGTACGATCCGGATTACGTGCTGATCCTTTCGGGCGACCATATCTATAAGATGGATTACACGAAGATGCTGAAGTTCCACATCGCAAACGATGCGGCGGCGACGATCGCGGTCCTGAAGGTTCCGATGGAGGAAGCGCACCGGTTCGGCATCATGAACACCGACGAAAACGGCACGATCGTTTCGTTCGAGGAAAAGCCGAAGGTTCCGAAGAGCAACAACGCCTCGATGGGCATCTATATTTTCAACTGGAAGCTTCTGCGCGACTACATGGAGCGCGACGATGCGGATGAAACGAGCGACAACGACTTCGGCAAGAACATCATTCCCGCCATGCTGAACGCGGGCGAAAAGATGGTCGCCTATCCGTTCGAGGGATACTGGAAGGACGTCGGAACGATCCAGAGTCTGTGGGAAGCGAACATGGACCTTCTGGGCGAAAAACCGGAGCTCAATCTCAACGATCCCGCATGGCGCATCTACACGCGCAACCCGGTCATGCCGCCGCATTACACGGACGCGGCTGCGGACGTCAAAAACAGTCTCGTGGCGGAGGGCTGCGTGGTGCGCGGGAAGGTTGAGCATACCGTGCTGTTCTGCGGCGCAAAGGTCGGAACCGGCGCCGCGGTGGCGGATGCCGTCGTATTCCCGAATGCGGAGATCGGCGAGAAATGCCTCGTGAAAAAGGCGATCATCGGCGAGAATTCGATCATCGGAGACGGTGTGCAGATCGGCGTTCCGCCCGAAGAGGGCGAAACGGTCGACAACCGTTTGACCGGCGATATTGTGCTGATCGGCAACGATGTGACGATCCCGGCGGGCACACGGATCCCGAGCGGCGCGGTCGTGACCGCGGAAACGATCGGGCAGTTTTTGAACGGAGGTAAAAACGCATGAATCAGGAAGCATTCGGACTGATCTTCACGGGTGAATCGAATCCCTTAATGCGCGATCTCGTTCTGAGCCGCGCCGTTGCGGCGGTGCCGTTCGGCGGACGCTATCGCTGCATCGACTTCGTTCTGTCCAACCTCGTCAACACCGGCATCCGCAACGTCGGCCTGATCGTTCAGAAGAATTATCATTCGCTGATGGACCATCTCGGCACCGGCAAGGAATGGGACCTGAACCGCAAGCGCGACGGCCTGTTCCTGCTGCCCCCGTTCTCCACAAAGGACAACACCGGCGTGTACCGCGGCGATATCGACGCGTTCCACTCCATCATGCAGTATGTGCGCCGCTCGAGCCAGAAAAACCTGATCCTCTGCGGCAGCCACACCGTGTTCAACACGACGTTCGACGCGATTTTAAAACAGCATAAGGAGACCGGCGCGGACATCACCATCATGTATAACGAAGACCCGCGGTTCTTCCCCGAGGAGCAGAACCGCGATCTCCGGCTTCTGCTTGACGAAGACGGCATGACCGTGAACGGACTCGAGTGGAATCCGCGCACGCCCGGCTCCGACTATCGCTCCTGCGAGATCACCGTCATCGACAAGGATCTTTTCGAGGATCTTGTGGAGGAGGCATACTCCCGCGGCATGGTCGATTTTGTACGCGAAGTGATGCTTCCGCGCGCAAAGGATCTCAAGGTCATGGGCTGGCGGTACGACGGCTATGTGGCGCGGATCGATTCGATCAACACGTACTTCATGCACAACATGGAGCTTCTGAACGCGACCGCGGCAAAGGATCTCTATAACATGCGGCATCCGATCTACACCAAGGTCAAGGACGAGATCGCTTCGCAGTACGGCGAACACGCGAACGTCAAAAACGTCCTGATGGCGGACGGCTGTTTGATTGACGGCGCCGTTGAGAATTCGATCGTGTTCCGCGGCGTCACCGTGGAACGCGGCGCAGTCGTGAAGAACTCCATCCTGATGCAGGGCGTCGCCGTCAGGAGCGGCGCGGTGCTCGATCACGTCATTCTCGACAAGAACGTCACCGTCAATGCCGGACGGCAGCTGACCGGATATGAGGGCATCCCGCTTGTCTTCCGGAAGAATCTGACCATCTGACAAGCATACGAAAGGAGAATCATCATGAAAATCCTGTTTGCGGCAAGCGAATGCTTCCCGTTCATCAAAACCGGCGGGCTTGCCGACGTCGTCGGTTCGCTCCCGAAGGAGCTTGTCCGCGAGGGCGCAGAAGTCTCCGTCATGCTGCCGAAGTATACGCAGATCGACGAGTACTATATCATCCGCATGCAGCACGTCTGCCACTTCAACCTGCAGTTCGGCAGCTATTCCGTGTTCTGCGGCATCGACAAGCTCGAGCAGGACGGCGTAAACTTCTATTTCATCGACAATCTGGCGGTCTTCGGCGGCGACAAGATCTACACCGGCGACGAGCAGGAGGGCTTCCGCTTTGCGTTCTTCTGCCGCGCGGTGCTCGAATCGTTCAAGCACATGAACTACTATCCGGACGTCATCCATTGCCACGACTGGCAGACCGGCCTTATCCCGGTGCTTCTGAACGATCAGTACCGGCAGCTTGACGGCTATCGCGACGTCCATACCGTGTTCACGATCCACAACCTCAAATTCCAGGGCATTTTCGACTGGCACCGCATCAACAGCGTGCTCGGTCTGAACGAGGGCTATTTCTCCCCGAACAACCTGGAATTCTACGGGCTGCTGTCGTTTATGAAGGCGGGTCTCGTGTTCGCAAACCGCATCACCACCGTCAGCCCGACCTACGCCGAGGAGATCCGCACCGGCTATTACGGCGAGCGCCTCGACGGGCTGCTCCGCGCAAGGCAGAACGTTCTGTCGGGAATCCTGAACGGAATAGACGTAATATCGTTCGATCCGAGTACAGATATTCAGATTCCCGTTCATTTCAATGCAGCGGATCCGTCCGGAAAGAAGCTCTGCAAGGCGGCGCTGCAGGAGGAACTCGGACTGCAAAAGCGGGACGTGCCGCTGATCGCGATGGTCACGCGCCTGACTTCGCAGAAGGGTCTGGACCTCATCACCTGCGTTTTGAACGACATCATGCGCATGGACGTGCAGATGGCGGTTGTCGGCACGGGCGACAAATTCTTTGAGAACGCCTTCCAGGACGCGCAGTACCGTTTCCCCGGCAGATTCGTCTGCTGCCTCCGTCACGACGAGCAGATTGCGCGGCGCGTCTACGCCGCGAGCGACATCTATCTGATGCCGTCGCAGTTTGAGCCGTGCGGGCTCAGCCAGATGATCGCCATGCGCTACGGTTCGATCCCGCTCGTCCGCGAGACCGGCGGTCTGCGGGACAGCGTCCTGCCGTATAACTGGTACACGGACGACGGAAACGGCTTCAGCTTCCACGATTACAATGCGCACGACATGCTGCACGTGCTTGAACACGCCGTCGGCTACTGGTACGACGATCGCGACATGTGGGCGCGTCTGATGAAGCGTGCCATGAAGACGGACTTCTCGTGGGCGGTTTCCGCGCGCAAATATATGGAACTGTATCGCGGACTGCTCGGCATTCCCGAGGAACCGAAACCCGTTCGCAAACGTGCGCCGCGTACGGCAAAGCCCGCGGCGGAAAAACCGGCTGCAGCAAAGCCAGCTTCGGAGAAAAAACCGTCAGCAAGGAAGCCGAAAAAGGCGGAATAATACAGTATTTTCCCGAAAAAGAGCCGCAGATTGCGGCTCTTTTCGTATGTTTCACGTGAAACAAAGTCCGATACGTGCAGAAAAATGTTTCCCGTGAAACAATAAAAATGATCGCACGGTCTTGCAAAATCGCATGCCCTTCGCTATAATGGTTCCGAAAAGGAGCGAGTATGGGAAAGATCATTTCAATCACAAACCAAAAAGGCGGCGTCGGAAAGACAACGACGGCGATCAATCTGAGCGCGTGCGTTGCGCAGAAAGGCAGACGTGTTCTGCTGGTGGACCTTGATCCGCAGGGCAACAGCACAAGCGGACTGGGCGTTACAAAGCGAAAAGAGTTCCCGACCAGCTATGACGTGCTGATCGGCGAGGTTCCGGCGCAGGAGGCAATCCGGCCGACGATGATCGAAAAGCTGGACGTTATGCCGTCGCGCATCGAGCTTGCGGGTGCAGAGGTCGAGCTGGTATCCATGCCGGCGCGCGAGCACCGGGTCAAACAGGCGCTTGCGCCGATCAAGGACCGGTACGACTATATCTTCATCGACTGTCCGCCGTCGCTGGGACTTTTGACCCTGAACGCCCTGACGGCGTCGGATTCGCTGCTGGTGCCGATCCAGTGCGAGTATTACGCGCTCGAAGGGCTGTCGCAGCTGATGAACACGGTCAAGCTGGTTCGCCGCGGGCTGAACGGTCGGCTCGACATCGAAGGCGTTGTTTTGACAATGTTCTCATCCCGGCTGAATCTGTGCGTACAGGTCGTCGAGGAGGTCAAGAAATATTTCCGCGAAAAAGTTTATAACACGATCATCCCGCGGTCGGTGCGAATGAGCGAAGCGCCGAGCCACGGGCTGCCGATCACGCTGTACGATTCGCGCAACATCGGCGCAAAGGCGTACACGAGTCTGGCGGAGGAATTCATCAAACGGGAGGAAGGAAATGGCAAAGAATAAAGGGCTCGGGCGCGGGCTGGACGCGCTGCTGGATGAGATCGAAGCGCCGGAAGAGGCGAAAGAAGGCAAATTCGAAGTCAACCTGTATGATATCGACACGAATCCGAATCAGCCGCGTAAGACGTTTGACCCGGAAAAGCTCGCAGAGCTTGCCGCTTCGATCAAGCGTCACGGCATCGTGCAGCCGATCCTGGTCAGGCAAAACGGGGCGCGGTACACGATCGTTGCGGGCGAACGTCGCTATCGCGCGGCAAGGGCTGCGGGACTGATGACCGTGCCGGTGATTCTGACGGACGTGGACGAGGACACGATCATGGAGATCTCGCTGGTCGAAAATATCCAGCGCGAGAACCTGAATCCGATCGAAGAAGCCGCGGCGATCAAGCTGTTGATGCAGCAGCACGACCTCACGCAGGAGGAGGTTTCCGAGCGTGTCGGCAAGAGCCGTCCGGCGATCGCAAACGCGCTGCGTCTTCTGACGCTGGCGAAGTCCGTGCAGAAGCTCATCAAGGACGGACGCCTTTCCGCGGGACACGGCAAGATGCTCGCGGGCGTCGGCGATCCGCGCATCCAGATGGAACTGGCGGAAAAATGCGTTGAAAGCGACTGGTCGGTGCGCCGCCTCGAAGACGAGATCCGTTTTTCCGAAATGCCGAAGCGCAGGCGGAAGGAAAAGCCGGAACCGACGCCGGAATTCCGCAGCGCAATGCACCGCATGCGCGCGGAACTCGGCACGAAGGTATCCGTGCAGGGTGACGAAGACAAGGGGAAACTCATCATTCATTACTATTCGCGCGATGACCTCGACCGCATCTATCGCACCATCGTCGGAAACGAATAATCATATATTTTCAACGAAAAGGAACGGTTTTCCGTTCCTTTTTTTGTTTCAGAGGCGTCATGAAAATAGGCCGGACAGAGTTCAATTCATGAACAAATAGTAAACAACTCGCATCAGATTTCGTTCATGATCCGGCATCAAAAAAATAGACAACCGACAGAACGCAATATATTGTGGGAAAACTGACAAGAACAACAATTTTTCTAAAGATATATAAAAAAAAATGAGAAAAAACTTGCATTCAAAAAAGAATTCGCCTATAATATTATAGAATTATACCGTAGCATGGAAAATAGTATATCCAACACGTTTCCAGGAACAGGAAATTTTCGAACAACTTGACCAATGCATGGATACAAAACACGGAGGAACAAAAACATGTCAAAACTGACCAAGATCTTTTTCGGCAGACGTACCTTGGCGATCGTTGTGGCGATCGTCATGGTCCTGCAGCTGTTGCCTTTCGCAACGCTCGCCGATGACGCGAATGACGCATCGGATGCCGACGTTTCCACGGAAGACGTGGTTACGGTCGATCCGGCTGTCGCAGAATCAGGCGAAGAAACAGTGATCGATGAAATCAGTGAAGATCCGGCAGAGCCTGCGGATCCGGAAAATCCGGAGAATCCGGCAGAACCTGCGGATCCGGAAAATCCGGTGAATCCGGAAGAGCCCGTCGAGCCCGCAGAACCGGCTGATCCGGAAGAGCCCGTCGAGCCTGCGGATCCGGAAAATCCGGTAAACCCGGAAGAGCCCGTCGAGCCCGAAGAGCCGGTTGATCCGGAAGAGCCCGTCGAGCCCGCAGATCCGGAGAACCCGGAAGAGCCCGTTGAGGAACCGGCGGAAGAAGCGAAGAATCAGGAATTCTCATCCGGTAAAGTTACGGTTACCGGTTATCTTCCTGTCGGCGGCAGCGTGACCGTCGCGCCCGTAAACGCCGGGATCAGTCCGCAGATGGCGCCCTCTCCCGACGGTTCCACGGGAGCAAAAAGCCAGAAGGTGCTTGCTTCCTACGATATCAAGATCGTAGACAGTGAAGGCGCAGAGTGGCCGCTTCAGGAGCGTGTTCAGGTCACCGTTCGTTTGGATGGCAACTATGCAAATTATACCGGACCGATCAAGGTCTATCACTACAGAGTCGCGGACGGCAACTGCATCGGCACCTACCAGGCGGTAGGCGGCGAGGTTACCTTCCCAGCGAGCTCTTTCTCCGTGTATATTCTGGTTCAGGAAGAAGATGAAGATCCCGAAACCGGCATCACCGTTACGTACAACTTCTATGTCGGTGAAACGCTGTTCAACACCGAGATCCTCCGGAACGGCGACACGATCGAGGATCCCGGTCTCCCGACGCTCGCGCCCAACACGACGTTCCACGGCTGGTTTGACGAATCGAATCAGCAGATCGTGATCGGCAGCACCGTTCAATCGACTGAGACGAAAACGATCAAAGCGCATGCGAAGATCGTTACGACCTATTATGTTACGTTCTACGGCCAGGACGGCGAGACCGTTCAGGTGAAAGAGGTCCTGCTCGAAACGGGCGAAACCTCCAAGACAGTAGATACGACGGACGTGTCGATTATTCCGAAACTGGACACGCAGACCTTCAAGGGCTGGTCCACCACGGAGGATGGTACGGCATTCGTTACTTCCGTGACGGTTACAAACAGCAACGTTGAACTGTATCCCATCATCACGAGGTCTTTCTGGATTCGCTTTGATGAAAATGACGGCGGTCATGGCGGCGGCGCATCCTATACCGGTCCTGTTGCGGTGGAAGAAGGGCAGCTTGCTATTGATGTGAAGCCGTCCGATCCTACCCGCACCGGTTATCGCTTTGACGGTTGGTATACCGATCAGGCATGCACCAGCGCATTTAATTGGAACAGCCAGCTGACAGACCATCAGCTGCTTTACGCAAAATGGACGCCTGTCAATACGAAGTATACGGTCGTCTTCTGGCAGCAGAAGGCAACCGATGCGGTCGGCATGGCGGATTCCGCAAAGTCTTACGACTACTATGACAGCGTGGAAAGAACCGCCCTGACCGGCAGCGAAGTAGCAATCACGAATGCGGATAAATCGCGCGGCGGAAGCACAAGCTCCGCCATGGGGTTCTACTTCACGTATAACGGAACACGGAGCGATACTGACGCGACTGAAGTGATGGGCGACGGCTCCACGGTCCTGAACGTATATTATGACCGTAAGACGATCACACTCAATTTCTATGACAAGAACTATAATCGTGTAAAAACTCTTTCGGGGCTTTACGGGTCTTACGTCAATCCGTCTGATTGGCCTAGTGCCGGCGGTAATAGACATTGGGAAGACGATAACTGGGCTTACTATTCTCCCTGGGTTACATTTATCATTATAGGCGCATCTCCAACGGATACAGCGACCACCAATGACCTCTATTCAGTGAAAGACTCAAGCGGCGGCAAGAGCATAACGTTCCTTGGCCAAGACCTCGAAGGCAATTATACTGTTGTTCTCTCTGAAGACCGGATTCATTCGTCATGGACGTTGAATGATGAGTTCCCCGGATTCACATTGTATAAGTACAATGTTAACGGAAACAACATCGATTCGGCACAAAATGCGACGCAGACTACGCAGATTAGTATTTGGGATGTTGGCAACAGCGGAGCATACGTTTACTATACGCGCAACGCCCTAACGTTGAAGTTCCACTCGCATAACGAGGACGTTAAGACGGAGAGCGTTCTGTATCAGGCCGATCTTTCCGAATACGGCACTTTCGTACCGACCAACGGACCGGTAGGTCATAGGTTTGCCGGATGGTATGCGGATCCGGCGTTCGGCACGGAGTTTGACTTCGATACGACCATGATCAACGCCAACGTCACGGTCTATGCCAAGTGGGAAAAACTGCAGTATCATGTTCACCTGAATACGAACGGCGGAGAATTATACGGCACGCAGATCGGCGACTTCGATGTCGATTTCGAAGAAACTCTGGACCGCACCTCTCTCGAGAACAGCGTTCGTCGGGAGAATTGGGTACTGGTCGGTTGGTTCGATGAAGCAACCGGAAAGGCCTATGCGTACGGCAAGGTGACGTCGGACGTCAACCTGATCGCAAAGTGGCGCTTCCCGGGTCTGGTAAAGGTCGTATATGATGCGGGCGAAAACGGCACCAATCCGCCGTCGGACAACGGAAACTATTCCGGTGCATCCGCGGTTGTGGTCGGCAGACCGTCCGATGCAAACCCGGGATACATGTTCGTCGGCTGGAAGATTCAGGGCGTTGAAAATTCGGCGAACTACCTTCCGAACGATATCTTCGAAATTCCGAACGAAGCGATTGTAATTGATCCGAACAATCATGATCGCGGTACGGTAACGCTGGTTGCGGACTATCTGTTAATTGACATGACGGTCTTCGGCAAGACCTCTGTCACATTCGATCCGAACGGCGGCAGCGGCAGCGCAGTTACCGTTAGCGGCGTACAGATCAACGAGAGCTTCGAAGCGGCTGCAGCATCTGCTGCGGGCACGCTCGAAGGCTACACATTCATCGGCTGGTCCAAGACGCAGAAGACCACGGGATATACCGAGGACGACGTTTTCTGCCAGGCAGGGGCGACCCTCTTTGCAGACAATGAGGATCTCCCCAACACGCTTTACGCGGCATGGAAGATCAACACCTATACGGTTAAGTTTGACGCCAACGGCGGTACGGGTACCGCAATGGCCGACGAAGTATATGAATATAATGAAGAAAAAGCACTCACGAAGAACACTTACACCCGTGAAGGCTTCAGATTCCTCGGCTGGAGCACAGATCCGAATGTAACGAGCGCAGAATATAGCGACGAGCAGGTTGTCAAGAATCTGACCGAGCTGGTCAAAACGCAGGACGGCGCTGTAGTGACGCTGTATGCGGTCTGGGAAGTCAACACAACCACGATCAGCGGTAACAAGATCTGGGAAGACGGCGACAACGTAGACAACACGCGGCCTGAAAGCATCACGATCACGTTGAGCTCGTATGTAAAAGGAACCAGCAGCTCAACGGCGGAAGTCGTGGAGACGAAGACGGTAACGGCGGATGATAACTGGGCATATGCGTTTGACGTGCCGCTGTACAACGAAGAAGGAAAAGAGCTTGTCTATACTGTCTCGGAAGATCCCGTAGACGGTTATAAAACCTACTCCGTTAATAACTCGTACAACATAAAGAACACATATGCAGGCAGCCTGACGCTCAAGAAGGTTGTTGTAGACGGTCCGGATGATGATCAGGCATTCACCTTCACGCTAAGCGCGACGCTTCCGTTTGCAGCGGGTATCAGAGACGTGACGGATCTGATTAGCCTGATTCTGTCGGGTAGTGTTATCGACAGAGAACAGGGTCTGGCAATGGTTAGAAGCATGATCGAACAGTTGCTGACCAGCGGTCAAAGCGGAGAAAGCAGCAGCTTCACGGTCACAATCACGCTGAAGAATGGAGAATACGTTACCATTCCGGAAATCATGCGTTCCGGTACGACGTATACCATCACAGAAACCGGAGTTACCGGGTATGTTCCTTCCTGTGGTGATAAGATCGGAACGAACGGATCCGATCTGACGGTGAGCGGGACGATAGCAACCAACGCCGCTATTACGTTCACGAATACATATACGCCTCTGACGATCAGCGGTGTGAAAACATGGGATGACAATGACAATGCAAAAGGCGTACGTCCTGAGAGCATCAATGTACTCCTGAAAGTGGGAGAAGAGATTGTTGACAGCAAGACGGTGACAGCCGAAGATGACTGGACGTATACATTCGAGAATGTTCCTGAGTATGATGAGGAAGGGAATAAGATTGAGTATACGATCGCCGAAGAGCCGGTTGAAAACTATGTGGCACAAGTTAACGGCTACAATATTACGAACACATATAACGGCAAGCCGGGCACGCTGACGATCACCAAGACGGTCGTAGACGCACCCGCAGCCGATGCAGAGAAGGAATTCAGCTTCACGCTGAAGATGACGGTAGATCCGAGTGCGAACAGCTTCAGTAT
>JAEEGF011975678.1_pt1 | contig 24650 bp, 14 predicted proteins | sample 9134171 | NCBI WGS metagenome assembly JAEEGF01 (sample SAMN16246542, study PRJNA631951) | gut metagenome | biome: gut microbiome; feature: rumen; material: AP-attached | host: Bos | place: Iran: Karaj | collected 2018-10
CAAAACCGGCATCGAGAATATCCTCGGCATCCACAAAGAGGGCGAAACCCTCACCATCGACCCACGGGTGCCTACCGACTGGCCTTCCTTCACCATCCGCTACCGCTACGGCAGTGCCCTCTACCTCATCACCTACCAGCACAGCGACACCCGTCCTGCCGAGCCCACTACCATCAACCTTGTCGACGACGGCCAGACCCACGAAGTACTCATACACTAACATGACTTCCAAACCCCTGCCAGCCACTCCCGACAAACTCTTCCGGCCACGCCGGTGCCATATACCTCTACTCCCTTCCCTGTGCCTTATGCTGGTGCTGCAGACACTAAGCAGTACGCTGCAGGCACAGGGAGTGGTGGAAGCAGAATATCCCTACAGGCGCGACATAGAGCGGGGACGCTATGACAAAGTGCAGGCCAAACTGGAACGCAGGCTCAGCCGCGACACCAACAACCTCGAATGCCACTACGCTGCCTACAGACTTTATAGCGACACATCTTTCCCTGCCCGCAACATCGACACTGCATACACTCACCTTGTACGGGTACGCCAAATTTTTGCCTCCGCCGAGCAGAAACAACTCGACCGATGGTCTCGCGACAGCTACAGTGGTGCACTCTTCGACCACGACCTGCGGCGCATCTGCAGCATAGCCATGGCCCAAGCCCATTCCCGCCATACCATCGATGCCTACCGGCACTTCCTCGACTTCTACACCCTTGCCCTGCCCGACCAGCGCGACAGCATCATCGACAGCCGCGACACGCTCGAGTTCGTCCAGACTCGCGACATCGGCACCTTCGACATGCTGCAGGACTTTATCCAACGCCGTCCGCATTCAAAAGTCTTGCCCGATGCCATACGGCTGCGCGACAGCATAGCCTTTGCCGAAGCCGACCGCAAGCACACCTCTTTGGCCTACCAAGAATTCCGCCAAACCTATCCCCTATCCCACCTCGCCTCTCGTGCCACCGACAGCGTCTATGCCATCGAGTATCGACTCACCAGGCACTATGACGCCGAACAATACTACCGCGGCTACGGTGAACGCTTCCCCGAAAGTCCCTATACCCCCCGCTGCATCCACTTGGCCGACAGCATAGAATACTTCCGCGACATCGACACCTCCAACTGGCGTTCCTTCATCCTCTACCTCGATGCCCACAACAAAGCCACCGCCTGGACTGCCCATGCCCAGCATAGCCTTGCACACTATGCACTAAACCATCATCACCTCTCCGCTGCCCACCACGCCATTCTCCGCCTCCCGGCCGACGACACGCTGCGCCATTCCCTTGCCCTCATGCTCCACCACTCTTACCTCCACACATCCATACGCAACTACCACACATTCTACACCCTTTACCCCGACCTCATGCCCCTGCAGCAACGCCACCGCGACTCCATCGCGCTCCACCTATACCAAAACTACGACTACCGCATAGCCGACAGCTGCATCCATGCACTGGCTCCCGCACACGAGGCCTACCTGATGCTGCAGCAACTCCTCAAAGACGACCTCGACCACCATCGATGGAATGCCGCCACAAACACCGCCATGATCTATGCCGATGACTTTGCCGACAGCTACGAATACCAACGCCTCCTTGCCACCCTGCAGGAGCCCTCGCAAGGCTCACCCAAGGCAACACCAATAGGCTCTGCCGTCAACAGTCCCAAGGGCAACGAGTATGCCCCCGTCATCAGTGCCGACGGCAACACACTCTACTTTGCCGCCAAAGATCGACCCGACAACATCGGAGGCGAGGATGTCTTTATCTCCCGCCGCAAAGGCAGCAAATGGAGTCCCGCCGCCATCGAGATGGACCTCAGCCACACCTATGGCAACGAAGCCCCCGTCTCCGTCACCACCGACGGCACCTCCCTGCTCCTCTTCCAGAACGGCCTGCTCTACCGAGCCGACCGCACTGCCAACGGGTGGAAAACCTACCGTCTGCCCGACATCATCAACAGCAGCACCTGGCAAGCCGACGCCACCATCGCCGCCAATGGCCGCCTCATGCTATGGGCCGCCACAGGCCGCACCGACCGCGAAGCCGACTCATCTGTCAACATCTATGCCTCGCTCCTCGACAGCAATGGCCACTGGAGCGAACCCTTCGAGCTGGGACCTGCCATCAACACCCCTTTCGACGAGCGTTCCCCCTATCTCCACCCCGACATGCACACCCTCTACTTCTGCTCCGAGAGCCACGGCTCCCTGGGACAGATGGACCTTTACATGTCCACCCGACTCAGCGACAGCAGCTGGACCCACTGGTCTCAACCCGTAAACATAGGGAAAGAATTCAACACCACCGGTGACGACTGGGGCTACAAAATCACCACCGACGGCACCACCGCCTACTATGCCCAAGGCGGCCGCTCACAGGACATCTACAGCATCACCCTGCCCAAAGCCATGCGGCCGCAGCCCGCCACCATCGTCACCGGCACCGTCCTCGACCGCGCCAACCGTCCCGTATCCACCCAGATCTGTTGGGAGAATCCCGCCACCGGGCAACTCCTCGGACAGGCCAACACCGACCCGGCCACAGGCCGCTACTACATCGTCCTGCCCCAAGGCAAAGACTACAATCTCTACATCAACGACAGCCTCTACTTCCCCACCACGCACCGCATAGAGCAACCCCAGCCAAACAAAACAGACTCCAAAGCCGGAAACAACGTTCCTACAAATAGCCTATCACACAACTTCCAGCTCACCACATACGTCCAGATGACCGACGACGGCATCCCGCAGACCCTCAACAGCGTCCAATTCAATGCCGCCGACTGGCGTTTCTCCCCCGAATCCGAAGCCGAGCTGCGCCGTCTTGCCCGACTCGTCAAAAGCCGGCACCTCAACATCGAAATCACCTGCCATATAGACGGCAACCCCGACGACCGCGACAACACAGCCCTCTCCCAGCGCCGAGCCGACCAGATACGCGAATACCTCATAGACCTCGGCTGCCGACCCACCTCCATCACCGCCCGCGGCCTGGGCAGCAACCAGCCCGCCACAACCCGCAGCAGCCTCCACCGCTCCAACCGCCGCACCGAAGTCCGCCTCACCAAAACATGGTGATGGTCGATGTTAGGTGTTGATACGTTGATATGATGCGAGCCGTATAAACTTATCAACGGACAACGATGAATCATCAACCTACCAACGATAAACGTATCAACTTATCAACGATAATATTATCAACGCCCAGCTGTAATAAACTACAGATTCAAACTATTATCATCTGTCAGAAACTGACGTAAGCCAAGAGTGACAATACCGTAATCATCACGCCGCAAAAGAATGTCATCTTTTACGACAACAATCTTCTTGAATGAATCGCCAACAGCTCGCAATGGACGTACCTCCTGCTGTTGCTTTTCCTCTGTTGGCAAAGCATACGCAGACTGGATATAGTAACGCTGACTACCTCTGTTGGCAACAAAATCAATCTCTACCTGCTTACGGTCATCGCCTTTACGAAGCTCTACTATTCCGACATCTACACTATATCCTCTTACAAGCAACTCATTATATATTACATTCTCCATAAGGTGAGTTTCCTCAATCTGTCGAAAATTCAACCGGGCATTCCGAAGGCCTACATCGGTAAAATAATACTTGAAAGGAGTCGAGATATACCGTTTGCCTTTCACATCATAACGACTGGCACGACTAATAAGAAAAGCATCCTCAAGATAGTCAAGGTAACCCTTAATAGTTGAAGCTGACAGCGACACCTTCCCCAGGCTGTTGAATGAACGTTCCAACTTCGAAGGATTAGTCATTGAACCAATAGACGACGAAACGATATCCAACAATGTCTCAAGTGCCATATCATTCTGCACACTGTTGCGTTCTACAATGTCCCGGATATACGTCTCTTTAAACAATAGTTTCAAATAACTTTCCCTATCCTCGTCAGATGGTGAAAGTATAGTTAGCGGCAGACCTCCATAACGTAGGTATTTCTGCCATAGTTGCTCCCACCCCAATTCAGGCATAGCTTCAGCTATTTCCGATATTGAAAGAGGATAGATGCGCAACTCGTCTCCACGACCACGGAATTCAGTGATGACATCACGAGACAAAAAGCGCGAATTGCTACCTGTAACATAAACATCGACATTGGGCATTTTCACATAACTGTTGAGTACATCCTCAAACTCTGAAACCAACTGTATCTCATCCAGCATAATGTAATACATGCCACCATCTTTAATATGGTCATCAATATATTTCATCAAAGCATCAGGATCACGGAGAGTCTTATTGCGACGGTTTTCCAAATCAATCATAATGATATGGTCATCCGCAACACCCTCATTTATCAAATGCTTGTAGAAAATATTGAACAACAGGAACGATTTCCCCGATCGACGAATTCCTGTAACCACTTTTACCATGTGATTATGTTCATGAGCAACCAATCTGTCAAGATATCGTTTACGTGCAAAATACATATATCCTTTTAATATTTTTTCCGTTCACGGAAGTTTTATTAAATCAGTGCAAAGATATGAATTTTATTCAAAACAACAAAAAAACATAATAAAAAACCTATTAACAAGTTATAAATTAGGATAGAACAAATCATCAACCATAAGACAATACACCATAAAAGAGAACAATTCATTTAATATTTTTTCCGTTTACGGCACTTTTCTGAAATAAGACACTGTAGCCTCCACCAACGCAACCACCGCACCAAAGTCCGCCGAACCAAGACCTGGTGATGTTTCTGGGTGGTAAGGTTTCAGGGTGGGAAGGCTTAAGAGGTGGCATTCAATCCCTAAATCCTTACAACCTTCAAACCCTCTAACCCTAAAACCTTACAACCTTCAAACCCTCTAACCCTAAAACCTTCACACCCCATAATCCCTCATACCCTACAACCTTTCAACCCTAAAACCTTCGAAAAATAAACACAACCTGTCAAAGACCTCGCCGCCCAACAGCGGAAAGCAAAGAGGACTCATTCAAACAATTACTGAACAATAATCATCCTCATTGCGGTTGCAAAAGTACAAAGAAAGAGTGTATCACAATCCTCAACTTTCGGATAGTTACCGATATTCACATCAAAAACACATACCTGCTTACATATATTCGAGAAATCAATTCGTTATATTCTGGCAGTTTGTGTTTAACCCGAATAAAAAAAGGGGACATTAACCCAAATCGGTCATTAGGGTTTATGACAGATTAGTATTTGTTTCGAGCAGATTGGCAGCATCGCTGGCGAACGTTGCGTAAAGCGAGAGCAGAGGAAGCTTGCTTACTTTACCGAGCCACAGCAACGTCAACGAAGTTAAGTCGTAGCGGACTACGGCGAGACAGGGATGTGGACAAGAGGTCGGGAGAAATGCTGAAATGTCATAAACAGACCTGAAAAAAGTAAAAAGAGAGTGTCCCAAAAGTTAAGGACACCCTCTTTACAATTATCAAGTTGTTTGAAATCAGTTCCAAATAAGCAACTCATGTTAAGGAATAATTACTTATGGGGGCTTCTATTTATCAAGAATTTGAGAATTAGAGAATTTGTAAATTTCACACTTTGAATCTAATAAGAATTTAAGACTATAATTGCAAGCAATTAATAGAACCTACCATTAGTCGGTCTCGCTGTGGATGTCTCCGCGTCGGCGTCGAGGGCATCCTCTGGAGGCTTTCTTCACACCTTTGCCAGCGATTTCACGGAAAAACTCTGCAAAAGTACTCGTTTTGTTTTTGTCTGGCTCGTTATTTTACCTTAACCCCGCCTCGTCTTTCGTAAAAATACCAATAAGGGTCGGAAGATTGCTTGATTGACCGATTGCTTGATTGTATGAAATTGAAAATTGAAAATTGAAAATTGAAATAATTTAACAAGTGGTGCGCAAGCCATTTTCCATTTTTTACTTTTCACTTTTTACATAATCAAGCATTCAATCAATAATTTAGGCGTTGTTTTGCCGTTCTTTATGCACTTTGTGACATATCCTTTTCCCATCGTTTTCCCTTCTGGAAAGGGAAAAAGAAGGGAAAACGATCGAATAACGATCGAATAAATGACGACGCTACTACGACGCAGCGACGGGTGATTGGGGGGCTGGGATTATCTATGCCTCGGGTTGGCGGTGCCCGGCAAGAAGAAGGTTGTGGATGTGCTGCACTTGGCGGGTGCGGGGATTGCCTTCGTAGTTCAATATCACGTAATCAGCGCGGTGCATCTTTTCTTCGGCGCTGAGCTGGTTGGCCATGCGGGCCTCAAGCTGGGCACGGGTGGCGTGATCGCGCAGCTCCAGACGGCGCAGCCGTTCCTCTTTCTCGAGATAGACGCAGATGACTTTGTCCACCAGGCGGTCGAAGCCGTATTCATAGACTATCGCGCTCTCGAACAGGATGTAGGGTGCATCTGTATGCTGCGATGCAAAGCGGACGAAGTCGTCCCACACGCGCGGGTGGACCAGGGCGTTGAGCCGCTGCAGCATGGCGGAGTTGGCGAAGACAATGGCGGCGATGGCCTTTTTGTCGACGGTGTCGTCGGGACGGAAGACCCGGTCGCCAAAAAGGTCGCGTATCTGCGTCAGGAAAGCAGGGTCGGAATAATAGGCTCCCGCCACCTCGTCGGCCACAAAACAAGGGATGCCCAGTTTGCGGAATTCGTTGAGGACGGTGGTCTTGCCGCACCCTATCCCTCCGGTGAGAGCTACGAGCAACGAAGTTGAAAAATGAGGCCGGTGTCCGGCTGACAGTTTATTTTGAGAGTGATTGACTGAGTCGGCATGATTCTCCTCATTCAATGTACTGCATTCCTTATTCTTCATTCTCTGCCATCTGTTTTTTTTAGTTATGCAGAATGACGTATTGCAGCGAGGCGGGCGACACCTGCTTGACGCGGGCGTTATTGGGGAATCGGGTGACGAGGACGGGCAGCTCCTGAGAGGGCTGCGCGGGGTCGTAGTTGGCCACGGCCTCTATCTGGTCGGCCGAGAGGAAGTCGTAGTCTTTGACCGGCACCCAGAGGGTGACACTCACCCGTGCTGGGATGAGGCGGAGGGTGTAGCGGCTGTCGTCGCAATGGGGTATTACATTGACGTTGAAGGTCTTCTCCACATAGCGGTCGACAGGGAGGAAGACCCGCACGCTGTCGTGCGAGGAGCGCACGTCGGGGTACTGCCGCCATACCGGGTCGAGCGGCAGTACATACCAGCCGCTGTCGCGGATGCCTTCGATGGCATAGTCGAGGGTTGAGACTTCCTTGATATTGTCGAGCGAGGCGGGGTCGCCGTAGAGCCACACGGTGTCGGGTTCCACGACGGGTGTTCCGGCCAGTCCCCGCTGGTTGACGAAGTAGAAGTTGACATGCCGCAGCTGCGGCACGAAGCCTTTTCTGCCCCGCTCGGTGAGGGTGATGCGCAGGCTCTCGGCCGTGGAGGTGATGCCATGGGTGCCGTCGAAGTCGAGCTGCTTGACCAGGTCGTCGAGGAGCGCGCTGTTCACCTTCACCACGGTGTCGCCCGAAATGGTGAGGACATAGGGTTTGCGGCGCACAGCATTATAGCGCGACATGGCCAGGAAGCAGTTGGAGTTGATGGTCACCGGCAGAAGGGTGTCGGCATAGGTGACCACATAGCGCGCCGTGTCGATGCCTGCCCATTTCACCCGTACATTGACGGGGTAGTCGTTATGCTCGGACATAACGGCCATCAGCCACACTATGGCTGTGAGGGCAAGGATAATCCAGAACGACCGACGACGGAACATGCTTTAATGTGTAAATGCGTTAATGTGTTAATGTGTTAATGCGTTAATGCGTTAATGCGTTAATGTGTCAATTTGTTCAATCGCAGGTCGATTTACTCATTCACACATTAACACGTTAACACATTCCTTTATTTTTTCTGTGCGGGTTGCTCGGGGACGGGCTGCACCATGGATTTCTCGACGGTGACAACAACGCCGTTGGAGATTTCAACGTCGATGGTGTGGTCGGCTATCTCGTGGACTTTACCGTAGATACCGCCGCTGAAGCTGACACGGTCGCCTTTTTTCAGAGAGTCGCGGAACTCGCGTTCTTTCTTGGCCTGTTTCTGTTGTGGACGAATCATGAGGAGCCACATCACCACGAAGATGAGGATGAGCCATATCAGCATGCTGCCGCCGCCATTGCCGCCCTGGGCTTGAAGGAGAAGGAAAAGTGTGTTCATGTTTGGGATATTAATAATTAATGATTAAAAATTAAACTGTTCGGGGTTTTAGGGTTTTAAAGTTTTAGGGGTTGAGGGGATTAGTGTGGGGACTCACGCCCTCAAAACATTCTCTCTTTACACGTATTAATTCATTGACAACTAACAGTTAGTACCCCACCTGGGCCGTTATCTTGAGGATGTTGCGGCCGGGCTGGGCATTGGTGTTGACGGTCACTTCCTGATACTGCATCCCCACTTTGCCCTGAGAGTTGAAGGACACGGTGACATAGCCTTCCTTGCCGGGGGCGATGCGGCCACGGGGATAGTCGGCGACGGTGCAGCCACAGGTGGCCGAGCAGCCGCTGATGACGAGGTCGGCATTGCCGGTGTTGCGGAAGTGGAAGCTGTAGGAGATGCTCTCGCCCTGGGTGATGCGCCCGAAGTCGTGCATTTCTTTGTCGAACGCGATGGCGGGCATGCGTGCCGACTGGTCGTAGCCGTCGGCCGTGTTGGGGTTGTTGATGAGGTCCACATCGAAGTCGGAGCCTGTATCGGTGCCGCCGCCACAGGCGGCAAGCATCAGCACGGCCAGCAGGGGCAGGTATTTGATTAATCGCATATCAGTCTTCTTCTTGGGGGTTGAATGATGGGTCGTAGAGTCCGCGACCGCTTTTGTTGATGCGTCCGGCGGAGCGGAGCTCGATGATGAACTTGTCGAGGATGCCGTTGATGAAGAGTTTGCTGCGCTCGGTGCTGAACTCCTTGGAGAGCTCGATATACTCATCGACGGTGACGCGCTCGGGGATGGAGGGGAACTCGGTGAGTTCGGCCACTGCCATGTTGAGGAGCAGCACATCCATGCTGGCCACGCGCTCATACTCCCAGCCCTTGAGGTGGCCGCGTATCATGGCCTCCACCTCTTCGGTGTGGCGCAGCGTGTTGAGGAGCAACAGGCGCGAGAACTCGAAGGCCTCCACGTCTTTCTCCACGCGGTCGTCGTGCATGACGGGGATGAAGGTGGACTCGTCGAGGTTCTCGTTCAGTGCCTTCAACATCATGAAGTTGTACTGGGCAATCTGGTCGAAGTCGTCCTCCCAGAGCAGACTCTGCGAGAAGAGGTTGTCGCGCAGGGGTTCGTGGTTCATGAGGAACTTGAAGAGCTTGAGCGCAAACTGGTGGTCTTCGGCAAAGGATTCCTTGGAGGCCAGGTATTCGGCATAGTCGGGCAGTTTGGTAAAGGCCACGTATGCCTGGCGGAACATCTCGTCGTACTCCACGCCGCCCCAGGTGGCATTGGACTCCTTGCAGTGATGGCGGAAGTCGTAGTTCTCGGCCAGCTTGTTCAGGAAGACGTTGTTGGGCAGACGGCGGTTGGGGTTGCGCTCGGCTTCGGTAGGCAGGTACTTGTGCTGGGCTTCGTCGATCATGACACCCGCCACCTCGGCGAAGTGGACAAGAGCAGAGACCTGCTTTGTGCCCAGGTCGTTGAGGCGATATATGTTGTGCTTGTAATTCTTTTCGGCGACAGCCAGCTCGACCGGGTCGGCATGGACTGCATAGACGGTCTGCAGCACCTTGGAGCGGAGAAAATGACGGCTTAACATAGTATATAGAAAAGTCTATAGGGTTATACAACGATATTGATAATCTTGTTCGGCACAAAGACGATGCGTTTGGGTTCCTTGTCCTCCAGCCATTTCTGCGAGCGGCCGTCAGCCTTGACGGCTGCGATGGCATCCTGCTGGCTGATGCCAATGGGCAGGTCGAGAGTGAAACGCATCTTGCCGTTGAAGGAGACGGGATAGGTGAAGCTGTCCTCCACCAGAAGCTGCTCGTCGTAGAGGGGCCATTCGGCCACGCACACGCTGGTGTCGTGTCCCAGCTGGTGATAAACCTCCTCGGCGATATGGGGAGCAAAGGGAGCCAAGAGGACGGAGAGTTTCTCGAGGGTGTCGGTCGAGACAGTCTTTAGGTCAGTCAGGTCGTTGACGCAAATCATGAAGGTACTGACAGCCGTGTTGAAGGAGAAACGCTCGATGTCGTCGGTTATCTTCTTGATGGTCTGGTGCAATATCTTGAGTTCGGCCTTGCCGGCAGGGGTGTCGGTACGGTTTTCAAAGAGTTTCCAGTATTTTTTTAGGAAACGGAAGACCCCTTCGATGCCTTTGGTGTCCCATGGCTTGGACTGTTCCACGGGGCCGAGGAACATCTCGTAGAGGCGCAGGGTGTCGGCGCCGTAGCGTGCCACGAGGTCGTCGGGATTGTGGACGTTGTATTTCGACTTCGACATCTTCTCAATTTCCCAGCCGCAGATGTACTTGCCATCCTCCAGCTCGAATCGGGCGTTGGCATACTCCGGCATCCAGGCACGGAATTTCTCGATGTTCAGCACGTCGTCGTCAACAATGCTGATATCAACATGGACAGGGTCGGTGTTTTCCTCGCGTCCAGGGATATTCTTTGAGATGAAGAGGTTATTGTCGGTCTTGCTGCGGAACACAAAATTGGAGCGACCCTGAATCATGCCTTGGTTGACCAGTTTTTGGAAGGGCTCCTGCTTGACGCTGAGTCCGATGTCGAAGAGAAACTTGTTCCAGAAGCGGGCGTAGATGAGGTGGCCGGTGGCATGCTCGGCACCGCCCACGTAGAGGTCAACGTTCTGCCAATATTCGGCAGCCTCGCGGCTGAAATAGGCCTCGTCGTTGCGGGGGTCCATATAGCGGAGGTAGTAGCCGCTAGAGCCGGCAAAGCCCGGCATGGTGCTGAGCTCGAGCGGGAACACCGTCACATTGTCGATTCTGCTGTTATCCACCACTTGGCGGTTCTGTTCGTCCCAAGCCCAACAGGTGGCGTGGCCCAGCGGGGGTTCGCCGGTGGAGGTGGGTTTGAAGTCCTTGATTTCGGGCAGACAGAGCGGCAGACACTCCTCGGGGATGACGAAGGGACGGTTGTTCTTATAATACACCGGGAAGGGTTCGCCCCAGTAGCGCTGGCGGCTGAAGATGGCGTCGCGCAGACGGTAGTTCACCGTGCGGTGGCCGATGCCCATCTCCTCAATCTTGTCGATAACGGCCTTCATGGCATCCTTCACCTTCATGCCGCTGATGAAACCGCTGTTGACACTGTAGCCCGTCTTGGCGTCCATGCTCTCCTCCCAGGTCTCGGGGTCGGTAAGGTTGTGCGGGTCGAGGGCCACCACCTGTCGGATAGGCAGGTGGAAATGGCGTGCAAAGGCAAAGTCGCGGCTGTCGTGTGCCGGCACCGCCATGATGGCACCGGTACCATAGCCTGCCAGCACATAGTCGCTCACCCATATCGGGATGCGTTCCTCTGTGAGGGGATTGACGGCAAAGGCGCCTGTGAAGACACCGCTCACCTTCTTCACCTCGGCCTGGCGCTCGCGCTCTGAGCGGTTCTTGGCCCAGGTGACATAAGCCTCCACCTCGGCGCGCTGTTCGGGGGTGGTGATATGCTCTATCATCTCATGCTCCGGGCAGAGCACCATGAACGTCACGCCATAGATGGTGTCGGGGCGGGTGGTGAAAATCTCAAAGCTGGGTACAGGCTGCGGCATGCCCTGCGTGATGTAGGCCTGGGCACCGGGCAGCACATCGGCATTGGCCTTGATGTCGAGCGGAAACCACACTGCGGCACCTTCGCTGCGGCCTATCCAGTTGCGCTGAATCTCTTTGAGGCTGTCGGTCCAGTCCACCTGCTCCAGTCCATCGACCAAACGCTGGGCGTAGGCCGTGATGCGGAGGCTCCACTGGCGCATGAGCTTACGCTCGACAGGGTAACCGCCACGGACGCTCACTCCGTTGACCACTTCGTCGTTGGCAAGGACGGTGCCCAGACCGGGGCACCAGTTGACGGGGATGTCGGCCAAATAGGCAAGACGGAAGCCCATCAGGTAGTCCTGACGCTCTTCTTCAGTCATCTCGCTCCACGGTTTGTCGCCGGTGGTCTCTTCCCCCCTCTCCAGTTTCTCGACGAGATGACTGATAGGCATGGCCTTGTCCAGCTCGGTGTCGTAGTAATGGGAAAAGAGCTGTATGAAAGTCCACTGAGTCCATTTGTAATACTTGGGGTCGCAGGTGCGTACCTCGCGCTCCCAGTCGAAGCTGAAGCCAATCTTGTCGAGCTGCTCGCGATAGCGGGCAATGTTCTGCTCAGTGGTGATGGCAGGATGCTGACCGGTCTGAATGGCATACTGCTCGGCGGGGAGGCCGTAGGCATCATAGCCCATGGGGTGAAGCACGTTGAAACCCCGCAACCGCTTGTAGCGGGCAAAGATGTCGCTGGCAATGTACCCCAGCGGGTGACCCACATGCAGACCGGCACCCGAAGGGTACGGGAACATGTCGAGGACATAGAAATGCGGTTTGTCGGACACATTGGAGCAGCGGTAGGTATGGTTGTCGCGCCAATACCTCTGCCACTTCGACTCGATTTCGTTGAAGTTATAATCCATAGTTTTTTTAATGTGTTAATGTGCTAATGTGTTAATGTGTTAGTTTTTTCTTACTCCCACATTCCCACGTTCACACATTCAAACATTCCTCTTTTTATATATGCACGGAGTCTCTACTATTAGAGTTTTTCCGCTGTGATATAACATCTTGCAAAACTTTCCGCAAAATGTTATATTCTGCAAATATACATTTTTTTTTCGATTGTTGATGAATTTTTGTTGTGATTTGTGGAATGCTTGACGAATTGAAAATTGAAAGTTGAAAATTGAAAGTTGTTGCCGCACCCGGATAATTCTCAACTCTCAACTCTCAACTTTCAACTCTCAACTCTCAACTTTCAACTCTCAACTTTCAACTTTTAAGCAATCTTCTCAACTCTAACTTGCTTTCACCTCGTTTTATTCCACCACCAGTTTCTTGCACACTATGCCCTTTGGCGTATAGACCGCCACCATATATACTCCCGACGGATTGCCGCCAAGATCCAGCTCGGCCACTGTCCCTGACACCCTTTGTGTCAGCACCTGCGTACCCTGCGCGTCAAACACCGTCACCCGGTGCATGCCAATGGATGCCTGCACCTCAGCCTTGCCGCTCGTGGGGTTGGGCTGCACCCGCACACCTTCCCCCATTTCCTCAGGACTCTGCACCCCTTCGGGTTCTCGCAAACGGAACTCCACTCCGTAACTCCATTCCCCCCACTTGTCGCATCGGGTACATTTGCCTCGCACATATGCCACATATGCCATGGTGTCGTCCAAACCGCTCAGCACATGGCTCTGTGAGTATGTCGTAATCACTCGCCCACCCCCGGGTTCTGTGCCCACAGGCCCATACGACAACTGCCACTCCCCATGACCATCCAGCGTGTCGCCCAGCCACGAGCATACTGCCATCCCGTAATCCGTCGACACGTTCAAGTCCTTTATCCGGGGGCACACCATCGTGTCGCAATACAAATACCATCCTGTCGAGTCGATTATTGGAAAAATGAACGGTAAGTATGGCAAACATGTGACAAAATAAGACCATGTCTCAGTAACTGTATTAAACACGACTTCAGGGAATTTATGAGAGGCTGGATCATTAACATACATACAACCTATCCCAGTCCAACTCAATATATTCATAAGTGCACCATCATATTGGTGATGATCCGATGGAGGGTTGACACTCCAGCCAACATAGAAAGAGTCATTCACCGTTACCGTTGAGTCGAAGTACACCTCAGTAACTGGATAGACACTATAGTGTTTCGGACCTGGAGGGGTATTATTTGAAATACCTGGATCAGATTCATAGCCATACACTTCTATCCAGCGGCTTGCCGTATTGACGTCGCCCGTCGCCTCCGCCAACAGGACAGGCGAACCGTTGCCGGCCTCGAAAATCTGCAACCGCAGGATACTGCCTGTATAACAATTATACATTTGCATGTATAAATCGTCATTCGAAGGTGTCGCACATATAGCTATGCCACATACCCGCAGTAACGAATCTGTATGAAACCGAAGTGCCCTTGTTGATGTATAAGTGGAATAACCTTCGTATTTATATCCCTCTTTACAAATACGCTCCCAATTATTGTAATAAAAATATGTTATCTCCCGTTCACCGTCCCTGATAGTGTCGAGCGGAGCCGTGTGCGGCACCTGTGCATACAGCCAACCCGCTGTCAATGCCGTCACAAGTAATACAATCTTTTTCATATCTATTTTTTTTAGTCTTCAACAATACTGTCATTCCGCCAGTTGCCGCACTCCAAATGCAACCTGTTATGCGTCACCGGATGGACATCATTTTCAAACAACTGAAAGCAAAACAAATAATAACATTTTAATATATATTTTCTATTTATACCACGCTGCAAATATACATTTTTTTTTTTACATTTTGTATTTTTTTTTTGATTATCCACAAATATCCGAAACAGAAAAAAGTTGAAAGTTGAAAGTTGAGATTATTGCCTGAATGCTTGACGAATTGAAAGTTGAAAGTTGCTGCCGCACCCGGATAATTCTCAACTCTCAACTTTCAACTCTCAACTTTTAAGCAATCTTCTCAACTTTCAATTTTCAATTTTAACACAATCAGACAACGATGATGCGTCCTCATTTATTCGATCGTTATTCGATCGTTTTCCCTTTTGTTTCCGTTTCACAAAGGGAAAAATGAGGGAAACATATCGGAAAACGATATGATAAAGAACGACGCTACATCGAGCCCCGAAAGCACACAGAGGAACGTTGGGGACAAATAAGAGACAATATCGGAACGCTGAGGAAAGTTGGAGTAATCCTTCACAGAATAAAAAGTAAATTCCGCGCGAAGCGACAGAAAGCGAAGCAAGAGGTAAGAACCAGGATTGTATACCGCAGTTCCTGGCTCTTAGTTCTTGCCTCTATGCTTGCGGAGGGTTTGGACGGCGACGCGGTAGACGGGGTCTTCCTCTTTCATGATGCGGTAGTAGTGGCCGCGTCCGAACAGGTTGTCGGAGAGGAGGGCTTTTATCTGCAGGTGCAGGAAATGTTCGTGTGTGGCGAAGGAATATGCGTTGCGCCCAAGGGTGTCGTCGGCGTAGAGGAAGTCGAGTATGCTGTCGAGCACGACGCCCTTGGTGGCGGCATAGGCCACGAAGTCGGAGTCGACGGTGAGGCTGTCGTAGTTTGCCATGTAGCGGTCGAAGTCGGCCACGAGGGTGTCGGTGCGGTGCTGGTCGGCCCAATACTGGGGGAACTGGTTGAGGATGCCTTTGCGGCGGCATTCGCGATAGAAGGGGGTGGAGGGTGTGGTGTCGATGGGGACGAAGATGTCGGGCATGATGCCGCCCCCGCCATAGACTGTGCGCCCGCCGAAGGTGGTGTACTTTAGGGAGTCGGGGAAATGGATGGAGTCGGCGGAGAAGAGTTCACCGTGCTTGTAGCGGTTCTGGAGCTCGCGGTTGTACTCGTCGGTGCCGTTGTCATAGGGCCGCTGGATGCAGCGCCCGGAGGGGGTGTAGTAGCGGGCGGTGGTGATGCGCACCTGCGCTCCGTCGGAGAGGTTGTACATGGTCTGCACCAAGCCTTTGCCATAGCTGCGGCGGCCTATGATGAGTCCTCTGTCCCAATCCTGGACGGCGCCGCTGACAATCTCGGACGCCGAGGCGCTGCCTTCGTCGATGAGCACAACGAGGTCGCCCTTGCGGAAGTGGCCGACACGGGCGGCACGGAAGTCCTGTCGCGGACGGTTGCGACCCTCTTGATAGACTATCATGCGGCCTGGCGAGAGGAATTCGTTGGAGAGGCCGCAGGCGATGTCGAGATAGCCGCCGCTGTTGCCCCGGAGGTCGAGGATGAGCGACTGCATGCCTTGCTTGCGCAGTTGGTCCAGTGCCTTGCGGAACTCGCTGACGGAGTTGCGGGCAAAGCGCATGAGGCTGATGTAGCCAATGGAGTCATCCTCCATGAAACAGACCTCAATGGAATGAATGGGTATCCGGTCGCGGACGATGTGGAAGGTGATGGAGTCTTTGCCTCGCAGCATGTCGGTGACGACAACGGTACCTTTCTTGCCTCTCAGGTGCCGAAAAACAAAGGAGTTGACAGCACTGTCGCCTGTGGCGTTGACTCCGTCCATACGCAGGAACTTGTCGCCAGGCATCATGCCTACTTTTTCGGCGGGGCCACCGGCAAAGACTTCCTGCACACGGATGGTGTCGTCTATAACCGAGAAGGTGATTCCCACTCCCTCGAAATTGCCCTGCAGGGCTTCGTTGGTGCGTTTCACCTCCTTGGCAGGGACGTAGATGCTGTGGGGGTCGAGTGTTTTCAGCATGTAGCGGATGGCGTCTTCGCTGAGTTTGTCGGTGTTGGGGTCGGAGACGTACTGCTTTTGCAGCAGGTTCATCACCTCGGTGAGCCGCTGCATGCCGGCAACGGTATCGGCGGGTGCCTTTTTCTTAAAGATTCCTTTGAGCCATTGGGCGTTGGCCGGTGCTGCGGCAAGCGTCAGGAGCAGAGTGAATATTATTAGGCGTTTCATTGAGAGTTGAAAGTTGAAAGTTGAGAATTGAGAATTGAGAATTGAGAATTGGCTGGCGCACCTCCTGTCGACATTTTTTCACTTTTCACTTTTCAATTTCACACAGTGATGCCACGACGGCGGTTGAGTGGTTGTTGCACACCTTGAAGTAGGTATTCCTATCATCTTGGGAGAGAGCATTGCACCGATATACAGATACCGACTCGTCGGGCTGGGTTTCGTTGAGGAACTCGATGGAGAACCGGTAGGGGGCGTTGTGCGGGGCACCGGCGGGCAGGTTGTCCATTATCCACTTGATGTATTCCGCATTGTTGACATGGAATGTGTGGTCGAGCATGGAGGGTTTGACGGGGAACTGAGCCACAAGGTTCTCTTCGGCATTCTTGGGGATACGCAGCCGGTCGAGCTGTTCACGGTCGGTGGCGCAGTCGGGATGGGTGGAGATGGCAGCCCAGTAGTCGCGTATGCGCACGGCGCGGCGGGTGTCGAAGTCGATGATGACCCAATAGCTGCTGCAGGTGGCGGCCACGCCTTGGGAGTCGATGAGCTGGAAGTCGCGGAAGGCAAAGAGGCCGTCGGTGCCCCTTGACCATGTGCGCACGGTGACGGTCTCGCTTTCCTTGGGCATGCGGTCTATCACATAATACATGCGGCAGAGCACCCAGGCTTTGCCCCGGTCGATGAGCTGACGGAAGCCCATGCCGGCGGTCTCGGCATGGTGTCCGGCTGATTCTTGGAAAAGGCGTGCCAGTCCCCACAGGGAGATGTGGTCGTACTGGTCGCAGATGTAGTTGGGTATGGTGATTGTATCTGTATAGTACATAGCAAAGAATTCGTTAAGAGAGTTGAAAGCTAATTAAATTGAAAATTGAATAGTGAAAAGTGAAAATTATCCAGGTGCGGCAGCAACTTTCAATTTTCAACTTTCAATTTTCAATTCATTACATTCTTTCAGGCACGTCGATACCGAGGATGTTCATGGTGTTTTTCAGTGCCACGGCGACGCGTGCGCAGAGTTTGACTCGGAAGAGGCGGATGTTGGCATCGGTTTCGCGCAGGATGGGAGTGTCCTGATAGAAGCTGTTGAAGTTCTTGGCCAGGTCGTAGGCATAGTTGGCTATCATGGCGGGGCTGTAGCTGTCGGCAGCCGAGGCCACGGTGCCGGGCAGGTCGTGAAGAGCTTTTACCACAGCGCGCTCCTTGGCGTTGAGTTCCAACGGTTTCACGTTGAGCGAGAGGTCGGTCCCCTCCTGCTCAGCGGCTTTGCGCACGATGCTGCGTATGCGGGCATAGGTGTATTGGATGAAGGGGCCTGTGTTGCCGTTGAAGTCGATGCTTTCGGCGGGGTTGAACAGCATGTTCTTGGTGGGGTCGACCTTGAGGATAAAGTATTTCAATGCGCCGAGTGCCAGTGTGTGGTACAGAGCCTTGAGCTGCTCGGGGCTCATGTCGTCGTTCTTGCCGTGGTCGCGGCACATCTCTTCGGCGGTCACTTCCATTTCGGCGATGAGGTCGTCGGCATCGACCACAGTGCCCTCACGCGATTTCATCTTGCCGTTGGGGAGTTCGACCATGCCGTAGGACAGGTGATAGACTTTGTCGGCCCAGTCGAAGCCCAGTTTGCCCAGCACAAGTTTGAGCACCTTGAAGTGGTAGTCCTGCTCGTTGCCCACCACATAGATGAGCTTGTCGGCATCAAACTCATTGTGGCGCAGCAGGGCGGTGCCGAGGTCCTGGGTCATATAGACGGAGGTGCCGTCGCGGCGGAGCAGCAGTTTCTGGTCGAGGCCGTCGGCGGTGAGGTCGCACCACACGGAGCCGTCCTCCTTGCGGAACAGCACACCCATGTCGAGTCCTTTCTGCACCAGTTCCTTGCCCAGCAGGTAGGTGTTGGACTCATAGTATATCTTGTCGAAGGCCACACCCATCTTGCGGTAGGTCTCATCGAAGCCGGCATACACCCAGTTGTTCATCTTTTCCCACAGGGCGCGGATTTCCTTGTCGCCTTCCTCCCAGCGCTTGAGCATCTGCTGAGCCTCGAGCATGAGGGGTGCCTGTTTCTTGGCCTCTTCCTCGTCCATGCCCTTTGCCACGAGCTGGTTTATCTCTTCTTTATAGTGCTTGTCGAACTCGACATAGTATTTGCCCACCAGGTGGTCGCCTTTCATGCCACTGCTTTCGGGGGTCTCGCCGTTGCCGTAGCGGAGCCATGCGAGCATGGACTTGCAGATGTGGATGCCGCGGTCGTTGACGAGGTTCACTTTCTTCACGTTGGCACCGTTGGCTTCGAGCAGCTGGCTGACTGACCAGCCCAGGAGGTTGTTGCGGATGTGTCCCAGATGCAGGGGCTTGTTGGTATTGGGCGAGGAGTACTCCACCACCACAGGCTTGGCGTCGGGCAGGGCTTTGCTTAACCCATAGGAGGCATCTCCAGCCTTGCTGTCCACAAATTCAGCCCAATAGCTGTCGGACACAGAGAAGTTGAGGAAGCCTTTGATGACGTTGTAGCCAGACACTTCAGCTACTGCCTTGCTCACTTCGGCTCCCAGCTCGTTGCCTACCTGTTCAGGCGACTTGCGCGCCTGTTTCACATAGGGGAACACCACAACGGTATAGTCCCCCTCAAACTCTTTCTTGGTGGCCTGAAGCACCACGGTGCCGGGAGCGGCCTCGATGCCGTACAAACTTTTGAGAGCATTGGCCACAGCCTGTTGAAGATTATTCTCTATCATAGTACTATAACTTTTCTGTATTGTTTCAAAACGGAATGCAAAAGTACGATTTTTTTTTGTATCTGCGGGAATTTTAGTATATTTGTATTTTGTTTAAATCCTATATAATTAACAAATAGCATTGTTTATGAAAAGATTAGCAACTTCATTGGCTTCCATTGCCCTGCCCTTTTTCACATTTGCCAGCGAGGCTGATTTAGAAATGCCCCAAGGGTTTGCCTCCCATCCCGACACTCAAATCCTTTACTGGGGTTTCTTGATTGTGGTGTTGGGTTTGCTGTTCGGCTTTTGGCAGTACAGCAAGGTGCGCAAGCTGAAAGCCCACCGCTCGATGCTGGAAATTGGCGACGTGATCTTCAAGACTTGTTCCACTTACCTCAAACAGCAAGGCAAGTTCCTTGTGCTGCTTTTCCTCTTCATCGGCGCAGCCATCGCCCTTTATTTCGGTGTACTCTCGCATATGCCGGCAGGCTCGGTGATTCTGGTGCTTGCCTGGACTGTTATCGGCATCCTCGGCTCCTACGGGGTGGCTTGGTTCGGGGTGCGCATGAACACCCACGCCAACGCCCGCATGGCTTTTGCCTCGCTGAGACGCAAGCCGCTCGATTTGCTCAATATCCCCCTGCGTGCAGGTATGAGCATCGGCATTGTGCTGATTTGCATCGAGCTGGTGCTGATGCTGGTTATCCTGCTCTTTATGCCTGAGAACTTGGCAGGCAGCTGCTTCATCGGCTTTGCCATCGGCGAGAGCCTTGGCGCCAGCGCCCTGAGAATTGCCGGCGGCATCTTTACCAAGATTGCCGACATCGGCAGCGACCTGATGAAGGTGGTCTTTAAGATTGGCGAGGACGACCCGCGCAATCCCGGTGTGATTGCCGATTGCACGGGCGACAACGCCGGCGACAGCATCGGCCCCACGGCCGACGGCTTCGAGACCTACGGTGTGACCGGTGTGGCCCTTGTGAGCTTTATCCTCCTTGCCGTGCCGCCTGAGTATCAGGTGCGCCTCCTTGTGTGGATTTTCGCCATGCGTATCCTCGGCATCGTGGCTTCGGTGCTGGCCTACTATATCAACGGCGCCATTGCCAAGGCGAAGTACGGCAAGGCCGACGACCTCGACTTTGAAAAACCCCTTACCAGCCTGGTGTGGATCACCTCGCTACTGAGCATTGCCGGCACGTTCCTTGCCAGCTACTTTATCCTCGCTTCTCTTGGCCACAGCTACTGGCTGGCTTTGGCCGTCATCATCAGCTGCGGCACCCTCGGCGCAGCCCTCATCCCGGAGTTTACGAAATTTTTCACCTCCCCCACTTCCAAGCATGTCAAGGAGGTGGTGCGCGCCTCGGAGAAAGGCGGCGCCTCGCTCAATATTCTCTCCGGCATCGTGGCCGGCAATATGGGTGCCTTCTGGACGGGACTGGTATTCGTGGTGCTGATGATTATCGCCTATATGACCTCTTCGGCTTTCGACCTTGCCCCCGTCTTCGGCGACTACTACTCCATCTTCGCCTTCGGCCTTGTGGCCTTCGGCATGCTGGGCATGGGTCCCGTGACTATCGCGGTTGACAGCTACGGCCCGGTGACCGACAACGCACAGAGCGTGTACGAGCTTTCGCTTATCGAGGACGACACGGAGAAGGCCACCCGCGAGATTAAAGAGGAATTCGGATTCACTCCCGATTTCGAGAAGGCCAAGTACTACCTCGAGGCCAACGACGGCGCAGGCAACACCTTCAAGGCAACTGCCAAGCCTGTGCTGATTGGCACGGCCGTGGTGGGCGCCACCACGATGATTTTCTCGCTCATCCTGCTCATCCAGAAAACCCTCGGCATTGAGCCCTCTTCCATTCTCAACCTGCTGAACCCCTACTGCATCATCGGCTTCATCCTGGGCGGCTGCGTCATCTACTGGTTCACCGGAGCCTCGATGCAGGCCGTCACCACGGGTGCCAACCGCGCGGTAGAATATATCGAGAACAACATCAAACTCGATGCCAACGCCCCCAAGAAGGCCGACACCGAGAAGAGCCAGGAAGTGGTGAAGATTTGCACCAACTACGCCCAGCGCGGCATGATCAATATCTTCATCGCCATTTTCTGCTTTGCCCTGGCCTTTGCCTGCTTCTCGTCGCCCGACAGCATCGGCGGCCAGAATGCCGTGTGCCTCTTTATCAGCTACCTCATCAGCATTGCCGTCTTCGGCCTGTTCCAGGCTGTGTATATGGCCAACGCCGGCGGCGCCTGGGACAACAGCAAGAAGGTTGTGGAGGTGGACATGAAAGCCAAGGGCACACCCCTGCACGATGCCAGCGTGGTGGGCGACACGGTGGGCGACCCGTTCAAAGACACTTCGTCGGTTGCCCTGAACCCCATCATCAAGTTCACCACCCTCTTTGGCGTGCTGGCCATGGAGATAGCCATCAGCGCCGGTTTCCGCCACATAGCACCCTGGTTCGGGCTGGTGTTCCTGGCCGTGGCTATTGTGTTCGCCTACCGTTCTTTCTACAGAATGCGCATTAAATAACCACCCTATAGTCCGGGTTGCCTCCGGTGGCCCGGACTAAACCCTTTCATAAACTATTTCCCCGATTGTTTCAAGTATAATTCAACTTGCAAGAGAACAACACTCATTACAAAAGAAGTCCGAACATCATTTAATTTGCGATTATGAGAAGCAATTTGACATTCCTGATAATGTGTTTTGCCGCCACAGGTGTCTTTGCACAGTGTCCCCAGATTACCATCGACCAGAAATACGATCACACGATTTCTGCCCACTGCCACGAACACGGCTGGGACACGCTTGTGGACTGCACGAATGGCACATTGGTGCTGAACGCCACCCCGTTTATCACCACCCAGCACTTCAACGGCACATACACGGTGGATTCTATCCCATATAACCCGGTAGACCCGACATTCCATGCCGGTTCACGTCTCAATATTACAAGCGACGACCAGTGGGAGGCCACCATGATTCAGTTCCCGTTCACATTCGTGTTTTTCGGCTACCCTTACACGCAGGCCAATGTAGGTTCCAACGGGTTGGTTTCGTTCAACTCCACACAGGCCGGTTCCTATTGCGACTATACCTTTAACGTGCCTATACCCCGTGCCGACTTCAGCACCTCGAACAACACTTCCAAGAATGCCATCTATGGGGTTTATGAAGACATCGATCCGGGCGGAGGACTGTCTGCCACCCAAGGCATGTTCCGCTACGTGGGCGGCGAATATCCATGCCGTCACCTGTGCGCAAGCGTTAATGAAGTGCCTCTCTTTCCCTACAGCAGCAACTTGAACAACCGGTGCACCTACCAGATTGTCTGCTATGAGGGCACAAATATCATCGAAGTGCATATCAAGAAACGCAGCTGCTGTTCCAGCACCAACAGCGGCAAAGGCATGATTGGCATACAGAATGCCTCAGGGCAGAACCAAGTGTCGCACTACCGCGATATCAACTTCATCGGCGACCCCACCTATTACATACAGGCCAACTCTCCCGGAGCCTTTGTCCCCCCAAACCGTGGCAACCAACCAAGCGGCTGGACAGACACCACCTCGTACGAGGCATGGCGTTTCACCCCGCAGGGCGAGACCAACAAGAACATCAGCTGGTGGAGGCTGTTCGAGGATGCCAACGGCAACATTGTTGACTCCGTAGAATTCACCAGCACGCCGGGCGACACCAACGGTACTTATCTCAACACTGAACATACGATGGTGAGAGTGACGCCCCATAAAACGACACGATACATGGTCAAGTGTGTGTATAGAGGCGCCAACGGCTACTGGTACGGTCTCGACGGTGTAAGTATGCACGACACCATCACCGTGGGAATGGACACCCTGCGCAGCATGACTCTGGTGTGCGAAGACACCATTCTCTGCGAAGGCGAGCGCACCACCATCGCCCTGCAATACCCCACCGACGAACAGCAACTGGATTCTTGCGCCTGGAGCGCCGTGAAAGAATTCAACGGGCAAAAGACTGTCATGCCTGCCAGCGCATTGAATGTCAGCAACACCATAGTGCAGCTGAACAGCCAAGAGGGACAGCTGACACAGAACCATATCGATTCCACATGGATTGTGTGTTCCACCTCGTTCCTCAACGGTTGCAACAACCACGACAGCATCCTTATCCAGACTTTCCCCAACTACAATTTCTACGACACCGTCGGCATCTGCAAAGGGGACAGCTACAGTTGGTGCGGCATGACGTTCCGCAGTGCCTGCGACACCAGCAAGCACTACTACTCGCAGACCGAGTGCGACAGCACCCGCCACCTGCACCTGATTGTCTCTGACCTTAGCTACAACACCGACTACGTCCTCGACTGCAAACCGCACACCTGGATTAACGGCAAGACCTACAGCCACGACAACGACGACACCCGCGACCAGGACACCGTTACGCTGAAGAATGAATGGGGCTGCGACAGCATTGTCACCCTCGACTTCACCTTCATTCCCATGAAACCCATTATCGGACACAGCCCCGAAGTGGCCACTATCGACGAGCTCACCATCGAGCTCTACGACCAGAGCTACGGTCACGATTCACGCTGCTGGCTTCTCCCCAACGGACGCACCAGCACCGATGCCGAGACCAGCATTATCTTCCCCCTCAACGGCATCGACTCGATGGATGTGCGGCTGGCTGTCCACAACAATTACGGCTGCGACGACACAGCCCGCGTCGTTATCCCGCTGCACCGTGTGTCGGAGTTTATACCCAATGTCTTCACTCCCGGTAAAGGCGAAAACAACCGTTTTGCACCCGCTATCCAGGGCAATGTGACAGACGTGTACGTATGGATTTACAACCGCCATGGCGAACAGGTGAGCCATTTCACCTGCCCTGGAGGCTATTGGGACGGCAACGACTTGAAAGGCCGCCCCTGCGCTCAGGGTGCCTATACCTATGTCATCCGCTTCCGCAACTCGCTTGAGCCAACCATGACTCAGGAAATAACGGGAACAATAACCTTGCTCAGATAATTATACTGATAAACAGAACACAATGAAAATAGCTGTTGTTGGAGCCACAGGGCTTGTCGGCGGCGTGATGCTGCAGGTGCTGCAGGAACGCGGATTTGCCGAATGCGAGATATTGGCCGCCGCCTCACCAAAATCGGTGGGAAAAGAAATTGATTTTGCCGGCCGCAAGCTGACGGTGATGAGTGTGGAAGACGCCATCGCACAGCATCCGCAATATGCAGTATTCTCGGC
>JAEEGF010079663.1_pt1 | contig 24631 bp, 26 predicted proteins | sample 9134171 | NCBI WGS metagenome assembly JAEEGF01 (sample SAMN16246542, study PRJNA631951) | gut metagenome | biome: gut microbiome; feature: rumen; material: AP-attached | host: Bos | place: Iran: Karaj | collected 2018-10
CTGATGTTCTCTACGGAGATGGGTGCAAGCGCAGATGCTTCGATGAAGATCTACCTGCGTCCTGAGACGGCTCAGGGTATCTTCGTGAACTACCTGAACGTGCAGAAGACGGGCCGCATGAAGATTCCCTTCGGCATCGCCCAGATTGGTAAGGCTTTCCGTAACGAGATCGTTGCCCGTCAGTTCATCTTCCGTATGAGGGAGTTTGAGCAGATGGAGATGCAGTTCTTCGTACAGCCCGGCACGGAACTGGAGTGGTTCCCGAAGTGGAAGGAGACACGTATGAAGTGGCACCAGGCTCTGGGCTTTGGCGCTGAGAACTATCGTTTCCACGACCACGACAAGCTGGCCCACTATGCCAACGCTGCTACCGACATCGAGTTTAAGATGCCGTTCGGCTTCAAGGAGGTGGAGGGTATCCACAGCCGCACGAACTTCGACCTGTCGCAGCATGAGAAATACTCTGGCAAGAGCATCAAGTACTTCGATCCTCAGACCAACGAAAGCTATACCCCGTATGTTATCGAGACCTCCATCGGTGTCGACCGTATGTTCCTGAGCATCATGTGCCACGCTTACGAGGAGGAGAAGCTGGAGAACGGCGAGACCCGCGTGGTCTTGAAGTTGCCCGCAGCGCTGGCTCCCGTGAAGTGCGCTGTGATGCCGCTGGTGAAGAAGGATGGTCTGCCCGAGAAGGCCCGCGAGATCATCGACAGCCTGAAGTTCCACTTCAACTGCCAGTACGACGAGAAGGATTCTATCGGCAAGCGCTATCGTCGTCAGGACGCTATTGGTACACCGTATTGCGTCACCGTCGACCACGATACACTGAACGATGGTTGCGTCACCCTCCGTTTCCGCGACACGATGGAGCAGGAGCGTGTGAAGATCAGCGAACTGAACAGCATCATCGAAGACAAGGTGAGCATCGCAAGTCTGCTTAAAAAGCTTCAGTAATGAACAAGCTATTGTCATCTATCTTCACCTGTATCCTTCTATCATCCTCTGTCTCCTTGCTTTCTTGCAGCGAGGAGAATACCGAGGAAGATGAGTTTGCCAACTGGCAGGAACGTAACGAAGGAACTACCGACCGCTGGGCCGTTCAGGCCAATAACGGCAATTTCCAGAAGATCCTGTCATATTCGAAGGACGCATCGACTACGGGACTGACGAACAGCGACTATGTCTATTACGAGGTGCTGGAGAAGGGCGAAGGCACGGGGAGCCCGATCTTTACGGATTCTGTCCGTTTTGCCTATCGCGGCCGTCTCATCCCGACGACGAACTATAGTGAAGGTTATGTGTTCGATCAGACATACCTCGGTGATTTCGACTGGAAGACGGTTAGCATGCATGAATCGGTGACTTCCGGTTTGGTGACGGGTATGACTACCGCTTTGATGAACATGCATCCGGGAGACCGTTGGCGCGTTTACCTCCCCTATCAGCAGGGCTATGGCACTACGTCGCAGACCACGATACCTGCTTATAGCAACCTGATCTTCGATATTGCTCTGCAGTCGTTCTGGCACCCGGGTGAACAAGCGGGAAAGTTTAAAAGTCGATAGATTTTGCACAAATAATAAGCCGAAAGTTTTGAACTTTCGGTTTTTTTGTGTATTTTTGCCCCATAAAAACCGACGACTATGCAAAAGTATGCTGACTATATCCGGCGGATAGAGATCGACTCGCTCTGGAGCGGGAAGAAACACGTGGTGTGGGAACTGAACCGGCAGGTGAATATCCTGAGCGGTATCAATGGTGTGGGCAAGAGCACTATCCTCAACAAGGTCATCAAGAGTGTGAACACCAACGGCGACATCATCAACCACCTGTTGAAGGGGGTTCATATCGATGTGGAGCCTGCCGATGCCACACATATCCGCTTCGACATCATCCGTTCGCTCGACTCTCCGATGCTCGACAATGAGACGCTGAACATGGTGGATAGCCGTATCCGCTCGGCGCTCGACTTCCAGATCTTCCATCTCCAGCGGAAGTATCTCGACTATCAGGTAAACATCGGCAACCGTATCATCGAGCAGTTGCAACAGGGTCATGCCGATGCCGCCCAACAGCTATCTGAGAAGAAGAGTCGCTTCCAGGATATCGTCGACGACCTCTTTACGGAAACAGGCAAGACGATCGTGCGGACGGAGAACGAGATCCGTTTCTCGCAGATTGGCGAGACGCTGGTGCCCTATCAGCTATCGAGTGGAGAGAAGCAGATTCTGGCTATCCTGCTCACCGTGCTGGTGGAGGATAACCAGCCCTATGTACTCTTTATGGATGAGCCAGAGGTGTCGCTCCATATCGAGTGGCAGAAGCGGCTCATCGACCTCTGCCTGGAACTGAATCCGAACGTACAGATCATCCTGACCACGCACTCGCCGGCTGTTGTCATGAACGGCTGGGTGGATGCCGTCACGGAGGTGAGTGATATCACGATGTAAGGAGACAAGGAGACAGGGAGACAAGGAGTTCAAGACGTATGTTATGTCCAACAGACTGAAGGATAATTTGAATAGCAGGTACTTCGAGGCGGCGAATGCGCTCACGTCGAAGAAGGCCCGCCATAGGATTGTTGCCTATGTCGAAAGCTATGATGATATCTACTTTTGGCGAACGGTCCTCTCTGAGTTTGAGGACGACAAGCGCTACTTCGAGGTCATGCTGCCGTCGAAGAAGAGTCTCACCCGTGGGAAGAAATCGGTGCTGATGAACTTTATCCAGGGGGAACCATTAGGTAAGGACATGATTGCCTGTGTCGATGCCGATTATGACTATCTGTTGCAAGGCACGACGCATTCGTCGCAGCAGGTACTCAATAGTCCGTATGTGTTCCATACCTATGTCTATGCCATTGAGAACTACCAGTGCTATGCCCCTTCGCTCCATAATGTCTGTGTCTCTGTAACGCTCAACGACCATCGTATCTTTGACTTCCGCGAGTACTTCCGTCTGTTCTCCGAGGCCATCTTCCCGCTGTTCGTCTGGTCTGTCATGGTCTATCGTAATGGTAACTATCCGAAGTTCACCATCACCGATTTCAATCGCATTGCCGATCCCGGAGGCTTCAACGTGATAAAGCCTGGGCCGTCGATAGAGAACGTGAGGCGGAAGGTTCATACGAAGATTAGCGAACTGCAACGCCTTTTCCCGGATGCCAAGGAGGAGTATCTGGCTACGAAGGACAGTGTCAAGGCCTTAGGCGTCACGCCGCAGACCACCTATTTATATATACAGGGCCACCATCTGTTCGACACTATTGTGTCGCCGATTCTCTCGAAGGTGTGCAACTTGCTCCGCCAGGAGCGGCAGACGGAAATCAGTCGTGCCAAGGCGCATCAGACACAGAAGCACAACGAGATGACCTGCTACGAGAATTCGTTGCAGGACATCAAGGTGATGCTCAAGAAGAACAGTGGCTATATGGCCTCAGAGCAGTTCCGACGCATACAGGAAGATGTCCGGAATTACTTGGAGAAGGCCTAAACGTAAGTCTCCAGGAACTTGACGGCCCCCTCAACCTTTACTTCCTTCGTGGTGGCAGGCAACAGGACGGTGTCTCCCATACGGAGCGGCTGTTCCTCACCATCGCAGATGATCTTCCCCTCTCCCTTGACGGCAATGAGGATGACAAACGAGTCGAGCTCGGAGTAGTCGAGCGTCATCGGCTCCGTCAGGTCATAGACAGCTGTGGTGAAGTATGGACAGCTCACTACCTGTACGCCCTCATTCTGCTTGGGCTCGTAAACGGTACGATAGTCGGGTAGCACGTTGTAGTCGATGCTCTCGGCAGCCTCTTTGGTGTGCAGCTCACGATAGTTACCGTCCTTATCCTTACGCTTGAAGTCGTAGATGCGGTAGGTAACGTCTGATGTTTGCTGGATCTCTGCCACAAAGCAGCCTGCTCCAATGGCATGGATACGACCTGCCGGGATGAAGAACACGTCGCCCTCATGCACTTCGTAACGGGCCAGGGCGTCGGTGATGGTGTCGTTCTCCACCATCTCCTTATATTCCTCAGGCGTGATCTTCTGCTTCAGACCATTATATAAAGAAGGCGTCTCCTTGTCTCCCAGACAGTACCACATCTCCGTCTTGCCGCGTGGCTTGCCTTGACGGTGGGCAATCTCGTCGTTGGGGTGTACTTGTATCGAGAGGTCTTTCTGGGCATCGATGAACTTGATGAGCAACGGGAACTCATCACCAAAGCGCAGGTAGTTCTCTTCGCCTACGAGCCGTCCTTTCTGCTCGCGCACCAGTTCGTTGAGGCTCTTGCCTTTATCTGGTCCGTTGGCCACGATGGTCTCGTTGCCGCTGACACCGGAGATTTCCCAACTCTCGCCGACATGGTCTGTCGTGACGTCTAAATGTTTGAAGGGGACGATCCTGTCGCCTCCCCAAAGTGTTTGTTTTAATAATGGCTCAAATTTGTACATGGTTGTGTAGTAGTTTAACCTTTCTATTTTCTTACCTTTTTACTTTTTTACCTTTTTACCTTCATCAGTTTTCCTTCCAGAAACTCCTCGTAAACAGCACCAGCACCGTCATAATCTCCAGACGTCCCATCAGCATGAGCAACGAGAGCACCCATTTCACATATTCTGGCATACCCGACCATGTGATGTTTGCACCGATGTCGGTGGCAAGCGACGGACCGATATTGCTCACGCAACTCAGGGCGATGACGATGCTGTTGATCATGTCGACACCCGAAAGGAGCATGATGGCAGCGGTGACGAGGATCATCAGCATGAAGAGCGTGAAGAAAGCAAACAGCGACACCATCCTGGCCTGCGGCACACTCTGACCGTTGATCTTCACGGGCAGCACGGCGTTGGGGTGGAGGATCTGACGGAAATTGTTACGGAGCGACTTCAGCGTCATCACCGCACGGATACACTTGAAACCACCGCTGGTGCTGCCGGCACAGGCACCGACGAACATGACGGCGCCCAGGACGATCCATGTGATATGAGGCCACTGTGCCACGTCGTCGCTGAAGATGCCGGTGGTGGTCATGAACGACACCACCTGGAACAGACTGCTGCGGATGGCGGGCTCCAGCTCGTAGCCTAACTGGAAATAGAGCACGGTGGCGATGCCGGCTGCCGACAGCAGCAGGACGCTGATATAGAACTTGAACTCAGAGTTGCGGAACAGACCAGCAAACTTTGCCTTGAAGATCGAGGCATAGAGCAGTGTGAAGTTGATGCCCGCCAGGAACTGGAAGATGATGGCGATATAGTCGATGGCAGGGTCGCGGAAGAAAGCCAGCGAGTCGTTGTGGATAGAGAATCCACCTGTGGCGGTGGTCGTCATCGAGTAGTTCGTCGCATCGAACCAGTCCATGCCAGCCAGCCAGAAAGCAACGCCGCAGCCTATCGTCAGCAGCAGATAGATAGACCAGATCCACTTCGCCGTGGTCGTCAGTCTCGGGTGCATCTTTGCCTTCACAGGGCCCGTCGCCTCGGCAGCGAACACCTTCACACTTCCTCCCACCAGCGACGGTAGGATGGCAATGGTGAAGAACACGATTCCCAAACCGCCGATCCATTGCATCAGCGAACGCCAGAACAGAATGCCGTGGGGCAATACCTCTACGTCGTCGATGATCGAGGCGCCCGTTGTGGTGAAGCCCGACATCGTCTCGAAGTAGGCGTCAGTAAGATTGGTGATGCTGCCATGGATGAGGAAGGGGAACATACCGAAGACGGAGAAGATGGCCCAGACGGCTGTCACCAGCAGGTAGGCATCCTTACGGCTCAGGGCGTTCTCGGCGTTCCGACCCCATAGCAGGAAGAAGAATCCGCTTCCGAAGGTAATCAGCAACGACATCAGGAAGGCAATCTGGTCATCTTCATGGAAATAGATAGCCATGGCTGCACACCAGGTCATGAAGAAGGCCTCGATGAACAGCAGCGAGCCGATGATCTTGCTGATGATGCGGAAGTTAATCATATGCTAAAAGAGCGATGACTTCTTGAAGAATTTCTCTATCTGGTTGATGTTCTGCTCATGACAGAAAACCATGACGCAGTCGCCTGCCTTGATCTGTGAGTTACCGTTGACGAGCATACCCGTTCCGTTGCGCACGAGTCCGCCGATGGTGGCGCCGAAAGGCAAACCCAGGTCTTTCACGGGCCGCTTTGTTACCTTCGAACCCTCGGCGGCAGTGAACTCCGCCACGTCGGCATCAACGAGCATCAACGACCTGAGGTTGTCGACATCGGCATCGAGCATCATCTGGAAGATGTGACTGGCGGCAATGGTCTTCTTGTTGATAATCGTGCCGATATCCAGCCCCTCGGCCATACTCACGTAGTCGAGGTTCTCAACCATTGCAACGGTCTTGCGCACACCGAGCTTCTTCGCCGTCAAACAGGCGAGGATGTTCGTCTCGGCATTACCCGTCAGGGCCACAAAGGCCTGGGTGTGACGGATGCCTTCTTCCTCAAGCAGTCCGAGGTCACGGCCGTCACCGTGGATCACCATCGCATCCTCACGCTCGAAGAGCTCGTTCAGCTTCTCACAGCGCTGGGCGTCCTTCTCGATAATCTTCAGGTTCATGTATTTCGGTATGGTGAGGGCAGCGCGGACGGCCGTCTTGCCACCACCCATGATAATCACGTTCTTTACGTCGGCATAGTGCTCCTTGCCTACGATCTTACGGACATAGGGGATGTATTCCTTGGTGGTCATGAAGTAGACGAGGTCGTTGACGTGCAACTCGTCGAGACCACCGGGGATCAGTGTATCTCCGTCGCGTTTGATGGCTACGATATGATAGGGATCGTCAGGACCGCAGAGGTCTTTCAGTGGCTGGTTCAGGATCTCCGCCGTTTCACGGATCTTGATGCCCAACAGGATGAGGGCACCGCCATGGACATCCCACCGCTGGCGCACCCACGACAGCTTCAGACTGTTCGTGATGTCTGTAGCCACCAGCACCTCAGGGTAGATAAGTGAGTCGATGCCTATATTCTTGAAGAAGGGCTGCAACTCTTGCGACAGGTATTCATAGTTGTCGATGCGAGCCACGGTTTTCTTCGCACCCAAGGCATGGGCGAGGATACAGGCATTCATATTGACGCTCTCTTCAGGCGTCACACCGACGAAGAGGTCTGCATGCTGAGCGCCGGCTTCCTTCAAGGCTTTGATACTGGTGGGTGATGCCTGATAGGTCATCACGTCATATTCGCTGAGCGCACTCAGGCGCTCCTCATCGTCATCGATGAGCACACAGTCCTGATGGCCTCGCGACAACAGCTTCGACAAGTGAGTTCCTACGGCACCTGCACCGACAATGACAATCTTCATAGACGAATGGCTTTGGCAATGGATTCGGGGTCAAGCCCGACAATCTTGTTCAACTCGCACACCTTGCCGTGTTCTACAAACTCATCTGGCAAGCCTAAGCGGATCACCTCGGGATGGTAGCCGTGGTCGTTCATCCATTCCAGCACGGCAGAGCCCAGACCGCCCACCTTCACACCGTTCTCCACCGTGACGATGCGTTTGAACTTTCGACCTACCTCCTCGAGGATAGTCTCGTCGATAGGCTTGAGGAATCGCATGTCATAGTGGGCGACGGATATGTCGGATAATCCGGCGATGGCCTCTGTGACATTGTTGCCGATGGGACCGATGGAGAGCACCGCCACATCTGTGCCGTCTTTCAGCTTCCGGCCTGTGCCCACCTTGACCTCTTCCAACGGACAGCGCCAGTCCTGCAGCACACCGCCACCACGGGGGTAACGGATCACAAACGGTCCCTTGTTGGGCAACTGGGCCGTATACATCAGCCTTCGCAACTCGTGCTCGTCCATGGGCGACGAGATGGTGAGGTTCGGAATCGGCCTCAGGGCTGCCAGATCGAAAGCACCATGGTGTGTGGGACCGTCTTCTCCAACCAGTCCGGCACGGTCGAAACAGAACACGACGTTCAGATTCAATAGTGCTACATCGTGGATGATATTGTCAAAAGCCCTTTGGGCAAAGGCACTGTAGATATTACAGAAGGGCATCAGTCCGTCCTTTGCCATACCACCTGAGAAGGTAACGGCATGGCCCTCGGCGATACCCACATCGAATGTGCGCTCGGGCATCTCCTTCATCATGATGTTCATCGAACAGCCGGAAGGCATGGCGGGCGTCACACCCACGATCTTCGGATTCTGCTTGGCCAGTTCCAAAAGGGTATGACCAAACACATCCTGATATTTCTGAGGTTTGTTGGGGTCGTTGTCCACGAGGCGTTCGCCCGTGTCGGGATTGAACTTGCCCGGGGCGTGCCAGATGGTCACATCTTTCTCCGCAGGGGCATAGCCGTGACCTTTCTGAGTGTGTAGGTGCAACAGCTTCGGACCCTTCATGTCCTTGATCTGCCGGAGGATACGCACGAGCTCCTTCACGTTGTGGCCGTCGAAGGGACCGAAGTAGCGGATGTTCATACCCTCAAAGATGTTCTGCTGGTGCGAGATGGCGCTCTTCAAAGCGTTCGACAGGCGGATGATGCCGTTCTTCCTGTCGTCGTTGAGCATGCCCTTGCGGTTCATCCAGCGCGAGGCCTTGAAACGCAGGGCGTTGTAGGTCTTGTTGGTGCTCAGGTTCAGCAGATATTGCTTCATGCCACCCACGCTGCGGTCGATGGACATATTGTTGTCGTTGAGGATGATCAGCAGGTTGTTGGGACTCGACGACACGTTGTTCAGACCCTCAAAGGCCAGTCCGCCGCTCATAGCTCCGTCGCCGATGACGGCCACCACGTGGCGGTCTTCCTTCTTTTCAAGCTTCGCTGCAACGGCCATACCCAAAGCGGCCGATACGGAGTTGCTCGCATGTCCGCAGGCAAAGGTGTCGTATTCGCTCTCGGTAGGCGAGGGGAACGGTTTGATGCCGCCTAACTTGCGGTTGGTGCAGAACTGTTCCCGTCGTCCTGTCAGGATTTTATGTCCGTAGGCCTGATGCCCCACGTCCCACACGATTCGGTCTTCCGGAGTGTTGTAAACATAGTGCAGGGCCACGGTGATCTCCGCCACGCCAAGACTCGACGCCAAATGACCGGGATTCACCGCGACTTCTTTCACGATGTCCTCGCGTAATTCCTTGCATAGCAGAGGCAGTTCGTCCACCGACAACTTACGCAAATCCTCTGGGTATTGGACCTTATTGAGTAGTGTAAATTCAGACTTTTCCACCTAATTCTTTAATTATTTTGCTGCAAAGTTATACATTTTTTATCAATATACAAAAAAAAATACTAATTTTGCACCCAGAAATATAAAAATATGAGATACGGAGTAATCGGAGTAGGGGCCATTGGGGGCTATTATGGCAGCAAGTTAGCTTATAGCGGTCAGGAGGTGCATTTCCTGTCGCATAGTGATTATCAGTTTGTGAAGGAGCGTGGTATGCAGGTGGATTCCTGCGACGGATCGTTCCATCTGGACCATGTCAACGTCTACCAATATTCGACTGATATGCCGAAGTGCGACGTGGTGATCGTGGGGTTGAAAACAACCAACAATCATCTGCTTCCTGAATTGCTATCCCCGCTGCTTCATGAGCATACGGTGGTTGTGCTGATACAGAATGGTATCGGCGTTGAGGCTGATGTGCAGCAGATGTTTCCAAATGTGCAGCTGATAGCTGGTTTGGCGTTTATCTGCTCTGCTAAGACGGAGCCAGGACGTGTGAGTCACCAGTGCTATGGCAGCATCAATCTGGGCAACTACTCTTGTCGCGATGAGGTGACCTTTAATCAGATACTAAAAGACTTTACAGATGCAGGTATCACTTGTGCTTCTGTGCCCTATGACGAGGCTCGTTGGAAGAAGGCGGTGTGGAATATGCCTTTCAACGGAATGACCGTTGCCTTGAATACGCGTACAGATTTGTTGCTGAAGAATCCTTCTACCCGACAATTGATCCGCGACCTGATGATGGAGGTGGTTGAGGCTTCCCGTGCCTTGGGCATCAGTGGGGTGGATGAGGCGTTTGTCGAGAAGATGATTGAGACGACGGATGTCATGACACCCTATAGTCCGTCGATGAAGCTAGACTATGACTTCCACCGTCCGATGGAGATCCACTATCTCTACACCCGTCCCATCGAAATAGCCCGTGCCGCTGGTTATCGCATGGCTAAACTCGAGATGCTCGAGGCTGAATTGAGATTCATCGAGGCTGCCAATCATAAGTGAAAGGGAGTTAAAAGCAGAGAAATACTTGGTCATTACATAAATTCTTCATATTTTTGCAAAAAAGTTCAATGAACGCTGCTTAAATATGAAGTATGTGGTGCTGCCTGACGAGAAGATTCGTCCGTTGTCGTTTTACCTGGCGATGGAGGATTATCTGGCCCAGCACATGGAAGGCGACGACCTGTTGATGCTTTGGCAGGTGGAGCCCAGTGTGATCTACGGGCGCAATCAGGTGGTGGAGAACGAGGTGAACCTGGACTACTGTCGTGAGAACGGCATCCGGGTGTATCAGCGTAAGAGCGGCGGTGGCTGTGTGTATGCCGACAAGGACAATCTGATGCTGTCGATGGTGACGAGCGAAGATGATGTGGGCTTTGCCTTCAACCGTTTCGTGACGATGGTGCTGCTGGTGCTCAGGAAGATGGGCATCGAGGCGACGGGCACGAGTCATAACGACATCATGATCGGCGATCGGAAGGTGTGTGGCACGGCGTGCAGAAAGACTCCAAAGGGTTGCATTGTACACTCGACCATGCTCTACGACACGAATATGGCGCACATGTTGAACGCCATCACTCCCGGTCCGGAAAAACTGGAGAAGAAGGGTATCCAGAGCGTGCGTCAGCGCATCACCTTATTAAAAGACTATACGTCGCTGAGTCTTGAAGAGGTGAAGACGCTCATCAGAGAGACGCTCTGCCAAGGGGAGAGACGGATAGAATTGTTTACAGTTGACGGTTTACAGTTTACAGATGAAATGACTGATGGCTGTAGTACCGCAGAAGTAATCAACTGTAAACCGTAAACTGTAAACAGTAAACAAAATATAAAAGTATGGCAGTTAGACAAGAATTAGAAAAGAAAGACAAGGTGACCTGCTTGCACGATAAGCATGTGTCGCTGGGTGCTACGATGGTATCGTTCGGAGGCTTCGACATGCCGCTTCTCTATCAGAATGCGGGCATCGCACCAGAGCATCAGGCTGTGAGAGAGAAGGTGGGCCTCTTCGATGTGTCTCACATGGGTGAGGTGACGGTCAAAGGTAAGGATGCTGAACGTTATGTGCAGCATATCTTCACCAATGATGTGGCGGGTGCTCCCGTTGGGAAGATCTATTATGGCATGATGTGCTACGAGAACGGCGGAACGGTCGACGACCTGCTGGTGTATAAGTTGGGTGAGAATGACTTCTTCCTCGTGATCAACGCCGCCAATATCGATAAGGATTGGGCGTGGATGCAACAGCACGCCGAAGGCTTCGACATCGATCTGCAGAACCGTTCTGACTACTATGGCCAGATTGCCGTGCAGGGGCCTGAGGCGGAGGACGTGATGGAACGTGTGCTGGGCCTCGCCTGCAAGGAACTGGTGTTCTACACCTGCAAAACTATTCTCCCTCCACCCTCCACCCTCAACCTTCCACCTGTTATCATCTCTCGAACCGGCTATACTGGCGAGGATGGCTTCGAGGTGTATGGCTCGCACGACTTTATCCGTGAGTGCTGGGACAAGCTGATTGACGCTGGTGTGCAGCCTTGTGGTCTGGGTTGCCGTGATACCCTGCGCTTCGAGGTGGGACTGCCGCTCTACGGCGACGAACTCTCTGAGGATATCACACCCGTGATGGCTGGTCTGACGATGTTCGTAAAGCTCGACAAGGAGGAGTTCATTGGTAAGGAGGCGTTGGCTAAGCAAAAGGCCGAGGGTCCTGCCAAGAAACTCGTGGGCATTGAACTCGTAGACAAGGCCATTCCCCGTCACGGTTATACGGTGCTGAATATGGCGGGTGACCCCATCGGTGAGGTGACCACGGGCTATCACACGCTCACTTCCGACAAGAGCGTCTGCATGGCGCTTGTCGACGCAGCATATGCCAAGCTCGACACGGAGGTGCAGATCCAGATCCGTAAGAAGGTGTTCCCTGGCAAGGTAGTGAAAAAACAGTTCTATAGCAAGAGCTATAAGAAATAGATAATTTTTTGTTTACGGTTTACGGTTTACAGTTTACAGTTGAAATGACTGAAGGCTGTTTCTCCCGTAAAGGTAATCATCTGTAAACCGTAAACTGTAAACTGTAAACAATAAAAAAAATGGCAAAAGTAATTGAAGGACTCTACTACTCGGAGTCGCACGAATTTGTAAGAGTAGAAGGTGACTATGGTTTCGTGGGTATCACCGACTATGCCCAGAACGCACTGGGTAATGTGGTGTATGTCGATATGCCTGAAGTGGATGATGAGGTGGAAGCTGGTGAGGAGTTCGGCGCCGTGGAGAGCGTGAAGGCTGCCTCAGACCTGATTTCGCCCGTTAGTGGTACGGTGGTGGAAATCAACGAGGCCCTTGAGGACCAGCCCGAGCTGATCAATCAGGATGCCTATGAGAATTGGATCATCAAGGTGGAACTCTCTGACAAGGGCGACCTCGATAACCTCATGGATGCCAAAGCCTACGAGGCTTTTTGTGAGAAGTAGTTTGTAAACTATGGATTATAAGTATTTTCCCCATACGGAGGACGACTTGCAGGCGATGCTGGCGAAGGCAGGGGTGAAGAGCCTCGACGAGCTCTACGCCCAGATCCCTGAGAGCATCCGCTTCAAGGGCAACTATGATTTGCCGCGGTCGGCCAGCGAACTGGAGGTAAGGCAGATCTTCGAGAGACTCGGAGAGGAGAACAAACAGCTGACCTGCTTTGCCGGCATGGGTGTGTATGATCATTACACGCCTTCTGTGATTCCAAGTCTGTTGCAGCGGTCGGAGTTTCTGACATCCTACACACCTTATCAGGCAGAGATCTCGCAAGGTACACTGCACTATATCTTCGAGTATCAGTCGATGATGGCTGAACTCACGGGCATGGACATCAGCAATGCCTCGATGTACGACGGTGCAACGGCCTGTGCCGAGGCGATGATGATGGCGGTGGCAGCCGGTAAGAAAGCGAACAAGGTGCTGGTGTCAGGATGTCTGAATCCCCTGACATTCGAAGTGCTGGAGACCTACGCCCTGCATCATGGCATCGAACTCGGCGTGCTGCCCGTCAGAGACGGTGTGACCAGTCTCGACGATGTGAAGGCGGGATTGGCTGAAGGCGGTGTGGCTGGCGTCATCGTACAGCAACCGAATATCTATGGTATCATCGAAGACTTTACAGGCTTCGCCGATGCCTGTCACGATCAGAAAGCGCTCTTCGTGATGGACAGTGTGGCTGCAGACCTGGCGGTGTTGAAGACGCCGGCAGAGTGGGGCGCAGACATCGCTGTGGGCGACGGACAGAGTCTGGGTATCCCCATGCAGTTCGGTGGTCCCTATGTGGGTTATATGTGCTGCACAGAGAAACTCATCCGTAAGATGCCGGGCCGTATCGTCGGCATGACGAAGGATTCGCGCGACCAGCGTGCCTTCGTGCTCACCCTCCAGGCCCGTGAACAGCATATCCGTCGTCAGAAGGCTACGTCCAACATCTGCAGCAATCAGTCGCTGATGGCGCTCTTCGTGACGATCTATTGCTCGCTGATGGGTAAGCAGGGCCTGAAAGAGGCAGCCCAGCTGTCATACGCTGGCGCTCACTACCTCTGCGACGAGTTGTTGAAGACGGGACGTTTCAGTCTGGCATTCGACAAGCCCTTCTTCAATGAGTTCTATGTGAAGTACGACGGCGATGCCAACACCCTCTATCAGCGATTCATCGAGGAGGGTATACTGGGCGGTATCCGTCTCGAGGAAGGCTTCCTCTTCGCTGTTACCGAGAAGCGTACGAAAGAAGAAATTGATAACCTTGTAAAGATTGCAGCCTTATGAATAGCAAACTATATGGAAATCTGATTTTCGAACTCTCTAAGGAGGGTCGCAAGGGCTACAGTCTGCCAAGGAACAGTTACGGCGACTACGAGATCCCTCAGGAACTGTGTCGTGCGGAAGAGGCCGCCCTGCCCGAATGTGATGAGCTGACGGTGGTCCGCCACTATACGAACCTCTCAAATAATAACTTTGGTGTCGATACGGGCTTCTATCCCCTCGGATCGTGTACGATGAAGTACAATCCGAAGATCAACGAGGAGATGGCTGCCCTGCCACAGTTCCAGAACCTGCATCCCCTGCAGCCGGAACACACGGTGATGGGTGCCAGGGCGCTGATGATCCTGTTGGAGAAGTCGCTTTGTGCCCTCACGGGTCTGGCTCATTTCACCTTCAAGCCTTATGCCGGTGCTCACGGAGAACTGACGGGTCTGATGGTGATCGACAACTACCATCGCTCTCGTGGCGACCTGCAGCGTAAGAAGGTGATTGTGCCCGACAGCGCTCACGGCACCAATCCAGCTTCTGCCGCTGTCTGCGGACTCGAGATCATCGAGGTGAAATCGACTTCACAAGGCTTAGTCGACCTGGTCGATCTGGAGAGACTCGTAGAACTTGAAGGCCCCAATATCGCCGCGATGATGATGACCAATCCCAACACCCTCGGTCTCTTTGAGACGAGCATCCCGGAAATCGCAAAACTCATCCACGACTGTGGCGGTCTGATGTATTACGACGGGGCGAATCTGAACCCGATGTTGGGTGCCTGCCGCCCTGGTGATATGGGCTTCGACGTGATGCACATCAACCTGCATAAGACGTTCTCCACGCCTCATGGCGGTGGTGGTCCTGGTGCCGGTCCTGTGGGTGTGCGCGAGGGTCTGCAGGAGCATTTCCCCATGGTGTCGCCCTACAATGGTAACTTCGCCGTGATGATGCGTGCCTATGCCTATATCCTCTCGCTGGGTTGTGATCATGTGAAAGAAGTGGGACCGTTGGCTACGCTCAACGCCAACTACATCAAGGAGTCGTTGAAGGATGTCTACGAGCTCCCCATCGATTCCGTGTGCTGTCATGAGTTCGTGTTCGACGGCTTGAAGGATAAGTCTACGGGTGTCACGACGATGGATGTGGCCAAGCGCCTGCTCGACTACGGCTATCATGCACCCACCATCTACTTCCCGCTGCTCTTCCATGAGAGTCTGATGATTGAGCCTACAGAGAACGAGTCGAAGGAGACACTCGACGGTTTCATCGCCGTGATGCGGAAGATTGCCGAGGAGGCGAAGACCGATCCGGAGCTGGTGAAGTCCGCCCCCCATACGACGCCTATCGGCCGTGTCGACGATGTCCTCGCTGCCAAGCATCCCGTTGTGACGTTCCGTCAACTCCAGGCGGAAGCCTAATGTTCAATGTTCAATATTCAATGTTCAATGAACTCATGTGATCTCATTATCATCGGCGCTGGCCCAGGCGGCTACCGCGCCGCTGAATATGCCGCCAAGCAAGGCTTGAAGGTGACGATCTTCGAAGGGGATCATGTCGGAGGCACCTGCCTCAATGTCGGCTGTATCCCCACGAAGACCTATGTGCATGCCAAGACCTTCGATGAGGCTCGTCAGCGTATGGCAGAGGTAGTGCCTCAGTTGCGGAGTGGGGTGGAGGGCATCCTCTCCCATCCGAATATCACGCTCATCCGCGAAAAGGCCTCTTTCGCAGGACAAGAAACCTACACCGCTCCTAACATCATCATCGCCACGGGCTCTGAGACGAAATGGCTGCCGATTCCCGGAAAGGACGATCCTCGTGTCGTCGATTCCACAGGTCTGCTGAACCTCGACACCCTGCCCAAGCGCCTTTGCATCATCGGTGCCGGTGTCATCGGCATGGAGTTTGCGAGCGTCTTCCATCGTTTCGGTTCAGAAGTGACGGTGATCGAATACCTGAAGGAGTGTCTGCCCGCCCTCGACGGCGACATCGCCAAACGCCTACGTAAGCAGATGGAGAAGGAAGGCGTCACCTTCCACATGCAGTGCGCCGTGAAGCAGATAGCCGATGGTGAGGTGTTCTTCGAGAACAAGAAGGGTCAGACGGAAAGCGTCGAGGCTGATGTCATCCTGATGGCCACAGGCCGTAAGCCCCGTACCGAAGGCCTGAACCTCGAGGCCGCTGGCATCACCCTCGCCCCCAACGGCGCCATCCCCGTCGATGACAACTTCCAGCTCATCTCTCCCTCCACCCTCCACCTTCCACCCTCCACGATCTACGCTATCGGCGACGTGAACGGCCGTCAGATGCTGGCCCATGCCGCAGAGATGCAGGCCGTGAGGGCGGTGAACCATATCCTCGGCAAGCAGGACGGTATCCGCTTCGACATCATGCCCGCTGCCATCTTTACCGAGCCAGAGGCCGCCTGTGTGGGTCCAACGGAGGACCAGTTGAAGGAGCAGGGCGTGGCCTATGTCTGTAAGAAGGCGTTCTGGCGGGCCAATGGTAAGGCTCTCGCCATGGGCGAGACGGAAGGCATGCTCAAACTATTCATTTCCCCCGACGGCCTCATTCTCGGCTGTCATGCCTACGGCGCCCATGCCGCCGACATCGTGCAGGAGGTCTCAGTCCTGATGTGTAAGAATACAACGATTGGCGAGCTGGCGGACATGGTGCATATCCATCCCACGCTCTCTGAGATACTGAAAAACGCTGCGGATGTCTAATCCGCTGCGTTCTTTTTCATTCTTTCATTTTTTCATTTTTCATTCAAGAACATCGTTCGTCGGCGGTTGTCCTTAGGTCTTACGGCGAAGTGCACCCAGTAGCGCCCATGCCTGTTGCGCTCTATCAGCAGTTCGTCATAATCCTGCTTCCACTCATCAGCCGTATCGAGCAATATCGCTGCATAACGGATGGCTTGCTCAACACCCACACATCTGATATCCACCGCGCACCCCGTCAAGTGATTGCTCGAATACGCACCCCCCACGCACTTATTCACCTCCGGCGACCTGAACCCGCTCGTAATGATGATGGGCTCCTCTTCAGTATTGTCTTGAACTCCTTGAACTCCCTGTCTCCTTGTCTCCACATACTGTCGATTGTACCTCTCCCTGAGTTCTTCCAACCACGGACACAGCCGCTTCAAATTCTCAACGTCCTCACGACTGGGAATATTCCCATCCAGCGTATTCACACTCGTCTTACACAGCTCCCCAAGGGAGAAGTGAGGCGATAAGCGAGAGCCATCAAGCTCGCTTGAATGGCCGAGCGCAGCCTCACTCGGCGAAGCCAAATGAGGAGATAATTTTGCTTGCTTATTCAATTCTACATTTACCATTTTATTTTCCATTTTGCCATATGCCATATTGCCATATTGAAAACTACATACCCATCTGATTGACCTTGCGATACTTCTTCCTGACATGACCATCTTCCATAAATTCTTCACATTTGATAGCTCTACCAGCGTCTATCAAACGCTTGATTTTTGAGCAGGCGGTAGCATCCGTCTTATATCCAAACGATTTGCATACATCATCCACAGTAAACACCTCCGGCAGCCTATTATAACCTTCAATGGATTTCTGCTGATGGCGCTTGCCAGTGATCTGCACGTCGTTGTTCATGTCGTCGAAGTACTTCTCAGCCATCACACCGAAGAAATGCTGCTGGGTGGCATACTGGATGCGGGCCATCAGTTCGCAGAGTTTCCAGTCCGTCTCATCCACCTCGTATGTACCCTCCCAATACTTGCCCTCCTGGTGCAAGTTCTCGAAATGGCGCATATCGATAAACGGCACAGAATAGTTCAGGGCATGATACGGCACACGCTTCAGCATCAGCTCATTGGCCTCAGAGTCATCCTCCGCACAGTCAGCCATACGACTACTCGTCCAGTCGTAGAGCTTCCTCACCAGTGGTTTCACAGGTAGTTGCCCTGCTCTGCTGTCAAGTTTGAAAGCCCAGGTCTTCATGCGCTCCAAACGTTCCCAGTCCACGGTCTCTTCCTCTTCGTAGCCAATCATCTCATAGTTCGTCTTCGGCATCGGAATCACCGTGAGACGCGTCGAGAGACCACTGCCGAAATTCCTTTCGTTCACCTTTTTCTTCAGCGCTATAGGCGTACCGGAATAGATATAGTTCCAAGTGACGCGGAACTCGTCCACAGGCGAATCCGAATTCTGGTACATCTGTCCATCCTTCTCGTTATGGAAGGCCTTCAGCTCCATCGCCTGCTTGTTGATCCACGAGCCGCCGCTCTGCAGGGTGATCGAATTATCCAACTCTGTGTCGAAGGTGAACATGTGCAACTGCATCTCCTTGCCGTCCACGATCTCCTTGGCGTTGATCATGTCCTCGATGAGCTGACCGTTGCTCGTTCGCGAGGGATGGATGCGGATGATACCCTCAGGCTTGTCCTTACCCTCCTTGTTGGCAGCTTTCTTCTTCGTGTCCTTCTTATAACGGTTCAGGGCTGCCTTGCCAGCTTTGTCAGAGGCCTCGATGGGAGCTATCAGTGCCTCGCAAATATCGTCGGCCATCGACTTGTTCGACGCAGGGTGCCCGATGATATACAGCGAGCAGTTCAGACGTCTATCCTGATAAGCCCTGTGATAAAACCTATACCAGCATCTGGTCATCAGTGTCATCAGCGACCCTCCCGCCGTAAACACCGCCGCAGGATACTGGCTCCGCTTCAACCCCGCACACACATCCCTCAACAGCGGGAACTCCGGGAACAGTGCCTCAATCTCAGAACCCCAGCTTTCCAATTGAGAATTGAGATTTGAGAATTGAGAGGGAGCATTTGCGCAGCCATCTCTAAATTCTAAATTCTTAATTATCTCCTGGTAAGACCGTCCCGAGACGGTCTTTACCGCCTCTTGCATGGCTTTGGATGGCATCGAACTAGCATACTTCTTCTCCTTCTCCTTGACGCACGAAGCCGCCGACTCGATGGTCTGTTCCACGTCCTCATCGCGCTCCTCGATGATCTCCTGCACCCAGCTCTGTGCCTCGACGATACGCTGCACTTTCTGCTTATCCCCGTCGAGCATAAGGAGCAAATCCGTGGCGAGCTTAAGGGATTCCTTATGGCGGTTTGAATCTTCTGCACAGGGCAGCTTATCAGCATACCGAGCATCAATAATACTTTGTATGTCATATCCTCTCCAAGTTGTTTTTTGGCACGGATTACACGGATTACACGGATTTTTTTCCGCATCCTCATCCATCGTTTTACAACTTAATCCGTGTAAATCCGCGAAATCCGTGCCTGAATTATTCTTTTCGCAGCCAGAAGCAAACTCATGATATAGTGGTTGAGTCTTCTTCTCACGGTATAACTGTGTGTAACGCTTGTCAAAATCTTCATTGTAGTAATCAAATAAAAGTTCTTCGTTAATAAATAAGATGTCTTCCTCTTTAGGAGCGAAAGAATTTCTGGTGGCGTCGATACAACTGTCATCAGCCTTATAGCCCAACTTCTGAGCCAGCACGATCTGATTGTCAGCGAGGTTGCCAAGGCTGATATCAGCCAAACCAACGATCCGGATGCCCTCCTTACTGCTGGTGATATGCACCAGTGCTATACGCTTCATCAGCTCTTGGTCATCCCTGAGCTTATACCAAATCTGCATCGGGTTCTCCACGTGGTCGATATCCAACATAAACAGGCCGTTGAGATGACAATCGGCTAATCTCCTGTGACGGAAAGGATTTCCAGAAGCCGTTTCCGTAGCATCAAACTCACGGCAACAGAAGATAAATGCTGGCAGATTCTCCTTCACCTCCTGAGCAAAGGCCAGCAGCTTCTCAGCGTCGCTTTTCTTCGCCCAAGCCTCCTTAGCAGACTTCTTCTTCAGGTTCTGCTTTTTCAGCAGAAACTTCTGATAGTCTGCGTTCTGCAGCCAGGTATGTAGAGCTGCCGCACCCTGCGTCTTCGATGCCTCCACCGCAGCCAATATGGCCCTACGGGCATCGATCTTCCAAGCCGTCGATGACTTTCTTACTTGCTCCCAGAACTCTTCCCTTGTGCAGGGAAGAGCCTGAGAAAAATGTGTGTTCTCTTGATAACAAATCATGTTTTAAATTAGTGTATTTCTCTAAATTCTAAAATCTAAATTCTAAATTATAACGACTGCAAGTCGGTAATATAGAGAGCGTTCTCATGTCGGTCGTTATTATCGCCCCATGTGCGCTGCTTCCAGAATCCCTTCACGATATACGGCTGGTTCTGGTAGTACTGCGTCTCGCGGTTCTTCGAGGCGTAATCGCCCGTCATCTCGCCATAGAACACGTCGCCACCGCGCTTCATCACCACGCCACGACTCTTAAAATACTCACTTGTACCGTCCTGTTTCTGGTACTGGCGCTCAGAGTATGCGCCTACCTCCTGAATTGTTACTAATGCTTCCATTTTTATTTTACCTTTTTACTTTTTTACCTTTTTACTTTTTTACCTTTTAACCTTTTAACAACTCTTCCACTTCCAGCCTGCCCATGGCGTCATTCAAGTCACGGTGCATAGCCACGTTCACCAGTCGGAACCCGAGTGCCTTCTTCACTGAAGTGTAGAACTTGATGCGCTTCGGACTCTCTTTCAGCCATCCGTTCTCCAGTGGGCAGATCAGCCTCTCGTGCCGATTACGGCTCTGACGAACATAGGCCCTGAACACGATCTTACCCGTCTGCTTGTCCTTGTGGAGCGAACCCTCCACAAACTTACCATTCTTGAGGCTGTCAATCACCTCGACTGCTAAATCAATAAACTTTTTCATCTTCAATTTTATAATTTTCTAATTTTCTAATTTTTTAATTTTCCCAATATTTGCGTCTCATCCATTCCCCCAGATATCCCAGAGGCAGACAAAAGTCGCCAGTTTTCCAGTCCTTATAGCCATGCTTCTCGATGACTTTTTCAGCCTTTTTCAGGAAACAGGCCACAACGTGGTCACACATTTGGTCACTCTTCACATAGAGATCCTTTGCAGGCAGCGTCTTATAGACCAGTTCATCTATCTCTCGAGCACATCTTATGAGATTCTCTGGGAATCCGTGACCAATGAAACCTATGATCATGTCACAGATATGAGCCACATCGAAATCGGCAAAATTGAATTTTCGCTCTATCTCGATCTCGTGATTGCTGGCCTTCTCGAATCCTTTATACAGATCCTTCAGATATTCGCAGCAGTCTTCTACACTCGACCCTTCATAAGGAGTATTTGCAGAGGTGCACTGAGCCAGATGATCCTGCATGGGTTCATCATCGCCTATCACCTTTTCAATCTCACGCAGTCTGACCTGCTCCATGCTCATAGCGAGACATCTCAGACTTTGTATCAATAAAATCTTAGCTTCGTATGTGTCCATAATTCTTTAATTATTTAATTCTCTAATTTTTAATTCTCAATAACTTCCTCAGGAACTCCACTCCCTCCGGAGTCCACACGGGATAGACAATCTCCTTCAGCTCTCCACGACTGGAGTATTTGAACTGAGAGCGAAACATCGTGTATCCCTTATCGGCATAATCCTCCGTCAGTTGCAAGCGGTGGTTCCTGCGCTCCAGGATCTTCTGGTCTATCAGAAAACTGTTCAAGTCTGGTGCATTCATGCCAATCTCGTGAGCGATGTCCGAGGTAAGCAAACAATCCTCCGTACCCTTGTTCCGCTTCTCCAGCAAGTCAGCGATGATATGCTCAGATGGCGCCAGAGCCCTCATTTCTAATTCTGTCATACGCGCGTTCCTTTCTTATTTATTATAGAGAACATTGATCACGCTTCTGTTCAACAATCCCAGCTCTGAAGCAATCAAGCCGTAGCAGACATCAAGCACATAGTCGGCTCCATAGCATTTCGTTGTATGTGCTACCAGCTCATGGGCAAAGACCACCATGTCCTCAGCCATCTCCAGCTGCAAGTCTTTATGGAAGCCCTGGAGCATCAGAGCGAGTGTGTAGTAGAGTTTAGGAGACACCTTTTTCTCCAGAGAGCTCAACTCCTTCAGAGCAGAGGGATCGATTTTGAAATCCCTTCTCAGGTCCTGACTTTTAATCCGAACTTCATTCACCAGTTGCTTAACTAAAAACTTTCTTGTTTTCATCTTTTTTACCTTTCTAATTTTAAATTTTTTACCTTTTTACTTTTTAACTTTTTTACCTTTAAATGCTGAGCTTCAGAGGACCGGTCTTTCTCGCTGCATCAGCTTACGGAGGGCAAAATTAGGCATAAAAAAAACCTTTCCATTCGAGGTAAATGGAAAGGTAGTAAAAGGTAAATGGAAAGGTAGTGAAAAGTAAATGCGGGCTATGTCATCAAGCAATTTTGAGATGACAAAGCTCTATCAAAGGCATCAGCCACCGACTTACATTTTTGGAAAATGAAACGCTCGCTGGTAGTAGGTTCATACCCCTCCCATTCCTTATAGTTTACATTGGCAAATTTAAGAGCAGTTAGTGCCTTGATACTGTTATATTCGCAAGGTTTCTCAAACATATCCTTCATGGGCAGATCGTTAATCTTTGTACAACATGTGGCCCATTTGCCACTCCATCCATATTTACTGAGCAGCACACTGATAACACCCAGGAAAAGCTGTTTCTCGTTGAGAGGCTTCTTTTCTCCGTTGATAGAGATGATAGCCCTTGCAATCTGTTCGTCTGTCACTTCCGTCTTCTCCTCTTTATTCGCATGCTCATAGTTATGGATGTCGCCATGCATTTCCATAATCAGGTTCTTAATCGTGACACGGCCCTTTGTCAGTTCCTTCATCATTTCAAGTTTCAGTTCGTCGCTCATGGTTTCTTCGTTATTAGATTGTTGTTGTACTCCATAATCAGGTTCTCAATGTTTTCCTTGTTCGAATCAATCACATACAAGTTGATGCTCGCTCCTTGTTGATTGATGATTTGAAGGTTACGCTGTTGTCGACAGATTCTTTTGAAGGTCTTCGTGATACGCTTCAAGATTCCGGAGCCGCACTCTGTCTTTACGGCTCCCGTTAGACTGCCAAGCAGTTCGTCAGATAGATTTGTCATAATTGTTATTTTTTAGTTATTTATAATGTATGCCCCATAATAGGGATTTTTCCTTCTTTTAGATATATTAGCGATTGACTGCAAAGGTAAACCTTTTTTTCTTATCATGCAAATTTTTCCCTAATAATTTGGCAGATTAGATTATTATGCCTACCTTTGCACGCAGAACCTATTTTTTAACGTTAAAAATAATGCATATGAAGAAAAAATCTAAAAAGTGTGAGTTTTTCGGCAAAAATGTTGCAAGTTACGAACTTTTAATGTACCTTTGCCGATGAGTACGCGACGTGAACGGGCCAAAGCCCAGAATAAGCCTTTAGAGGTGTATGTAAATGAGGTGGTCAAAAAAGACACCAAGACGCGAAAAGAGAAATTCAGCAACTATCTCATCGACATTTCCAAATATGTGATGACGGGTGTTGTGATAGCCTCTCTCTTTAAAGATCTGACGGATAGTAAGATGTTGATCTATTTACTTGGATTATTCATTGCATTTACATCATTAGGTGTAGGAATTGTATTAACAGACAAAAAAGATAAAAAGGAATAAGAATATGGGAGTATATTTAGTTGCAATAACGGTTGGAATACCGTGTTTGATTTTCCTATTATACTGCACCACTCCTGCTGGCAGGAGATGGATGAGGCAGAATAATTTGCTATAAATTATAAAAAATGTGGAAGCCATACGACTTCCACATTTTTAATCCCCACCCAGCGTTGCATTTTGTGAGAGTTCACGAAAATAGTCCACGGCGTGATTGCTGGGTGAGGAAAGAGCGTTTAATCCACCATTAAGACGTTATCTGTTTTCTCCATGTTACCCCCGCATTTATCTCATCTTGGTATAACAAATTTCACAATACAGTCTATACATGTCGGCTTACCAGTTAACTCGTCAATGAACACGTTGGCAGGGTGCATATCCTCCAATGCTAACCGCTCAGAAATATAGTTTACACCCTGTCCTTGCCAATTGTCGCGGAAACCCTTTTCAGCAACCATAGTGTCAATCTCTTCTTTGGCTGCAAGGCGTTGGCAACGAATGTATGGCTGAGTGAGCACTATGCGCAACAAACTGTCGCTATCGCGAGTAAAGCCGATTACCCGCATTGCTGTTTCCGGGAAGAGATAGTTGTGTAAAGCGAGGCCTCAAAAGCCTTATTGGTGGTAGAGTAGATGGATGTACGCTCTTTGGCTACCGAAGGGTCGCCTTCTTTATAATACACCTTGGCCTCTGCGCCCTGAGCAATCATCGGGCCAAAGTTCTTTTGGATAATGCTATCTGAGTTTTCAAACCAAAGGCCTTTTGCCCTGGCCCATTCTTCAAGCAGGCGTTCCTGTTCTTCGTCTATTTGCCAATTGGCTGGGCAGCTTCCCGTGCTGCTTTCAGCATTGCTACCTGTTGTAAGGCTTCTTCGCGCGTAGCTGACGACGATGGACGCCCCAATGAGAGGCGCGCCTCCCTTGCAGAGTCCTGCATGCTCTGATAGAGTAAATCCATTAAAATCTTTTCTTCCATATAGTATGTCGTTTGTTAAATCGTCAATCTTATGCAGCGTTTCTTTAGAAAAGCCGCTTGCTGCAATA
>JAEEGF011491965.1_pt1 | contig 24606 bp, 14 predicted proteins | sample 9134171 | NCBI WGS metagenome assembly JAEEGF01 (sample SAMN16246542, study PRJNA631951) | gut metagenome | biome: gut microbiome; feature: rumen; material: AP-attached | host: Bos | place: Iran: Karaj | collected 2018-10
ACAAGTTCACCGCCTGCCTTTACATGTATGACAGGGCAAGCGACGTGGGCTGTTGCACTAAAAGTATCGACTTCGCCAACACGAAGTCAGGTTTTAACCAAATGGTCAGGTGGAGCCGCAAGGAAGCAGTAAAGAGCCATCCGCTGACCTATCTCATGGAGCCTACAGGCGTCTATTACGAGCGTCTGGCCTACCACCTGCACAAGATTGGCCAGACGGTCTATGTGGTGCTGCCCAACAAGGCCCGCAAATTCTGCGAGTCAGAGGGCATCAAGACAAAGACGGACGCGATGGATGCCCGCTGTCTGGCACTGATGGGATGCGTCAGCCGTAAGCTGAAGCCATGGTCTCCGCCTGCCGCGATCTATCGTGAGCTACGCCAGATGACTCGTTTCCATGCAGACCTTTGCCAGGTCAGGGCATCCGTCGCAAACCGTATGGAAGCGCTCGACCACATGGAGGGTACTGCCAAGTCCGTACATAAGAACTGCGAGAAACTGCTACAGGAGATCGACACGCTGATGGAAAAGAACGGCAAGGCCATCATGAAGAAAGTCGCAGAGGACAAGGAACTGGAGGCAAAAGTGAAACGCATAGCCACAGTTAAGGGCCTCAGAGAGCCAACCATCGTCTGCGTCATTGCAGAGACAGAAGGATTTCATTACATTGAGAACCGCAAACAGCTCGTGGGCTACGCAGGCCTTGATGTTAAGGCAGAACAGTCGGGCAACGAGGATCCCAAGCATAGGATATCGAAGAAAGGAAATGCCAACATACGCACAGCGCTCTATATGCCAGCACTTGTCGCAGTCCGCTATAACAGACAAATCAAGGCTGCATATGGAAGAATCTGCCAGAAGCATCCCAACGAGAAGATGATAGGCGTCACAGCTGCTATGCGACGTCTACTACTGCTTATCTACACATTATGGAAGAACGGAGAGGAGTACGACGAGACACGGGGCACTATGCCTTTATAACAAAAGTGGCTGCGCCTCGAAGCTACAGCCACACGAGATAGTACAGAACTGGCATATACCAGCGACTTCCCTTAGTGGCTGCAAAGGTAACTAAATTCTGCGAAACAACAAAGGAATAAGCAAAAAAACATATCACATATTATATGTCCTGCTTCAAATTGAACTATGAAGCAGGACATGAAAGACATGTAGCAACAGTCAAAGAAGACCTCAATTGTTAAAATGTTCTATTTTTCTTCCCTTTTGTTTGGAGATTAAAACAGAATCTGTCCCTTTGATCGAAGTTTATCTCATGATACTTAATATTTCCACGATGTCCGCAACGTTTACTTTGCCGTCTTTATTGATGTCTGCATTATCAAATATGAAATTATTATAATTATTACCCAAAATATAATTCTCTATTTCTTTAATATCATGAGTATCAATTACGCCATCACTATTTACATCCCCTTCCATACACGGTATGACTTCCTCATATATGGGGCCAGAATATTTAGTGTACATAATTCCATCAAGTAGATAATCAATTTTAAGACAAGGAACTGATGGTTCTTTCTTAGTATACCACTTTTCTGTGAAAGAATCGTCCAATGTCTCACCTCCACTCAACATTCCATTCAAAATGTTTATTTTACTCTTATTGGTTAACCCCTGTACACCATCATAATCTACTATATATTTTGTTACTCTTATTATCTGTATCTGCTTATCGCTATTATTCTTTACTCTTACCTTTGCTGTCCATAGATAATATGTTGTATACGAGTTTTCCGTTACTTGTTTGCCATTACCATCCCACGATATATCTGTTTCTAGCAAGTTGTTAATATTTCCGCAGGTTCCCTCTTTTAGGTTGCCTTCCACAACAGAGTTAAAATAAGATCCCCCAACGCCTTTATATAGATCTTTAGAGCCATAGGGCACAAGCAATATTGGATATGTGATTTCAGTGCCGTTCATCCTAAAGGTATATTGTGTGATATTTGGCGGTATTTTGGATCTTATATTTATGTAATTCAACTCTGGACAATAATCACAAATATCATATTTGTAATCTGTCACAGTACTTGGCAGAACCAATCTTTTCAACATACTACAATCTGCGAATGCATATTCTTCAATACTCGTTACCCCTTCTGGAATTTCCAAATATTCAAGTGACCTACATCCTAAAAAGGTTCTATCTTTGATACTGGTGATATTACAAGACAACCTTATTCTTTTCATTGAGCGACATTGGTTAAATGCTCCATTGCCAATTTCACTTACGCTATTGGGAATGTAAAGACATTTAAGTTCCCAGCAGCCATCAAAAGCTTGTTTCCCTATTGTTGTGATCTTTGCTTTGATTTCGACAGTAGTTAAGTCTCTACAGTTTTGAAAAGCTTTTTCAGCTATCCCCGTTACTAAATATGAAACGCCATTGTAAGTTACCGTTGCAGGAATTACAATATCTCCCTCATAGTTTATAGCTGTATTGGAACAAACTATAGCGGTTCTTTTATCTGGATTAAAGTAATAGCACACTTTATCAACTACTGCCGTAGAACCTGCATAGCAATTTGAGAAAACAGATATAACAATCACCAAAATGAAAAATCTTCTCATTTTCTATTATCTATTTATAAATAAGACTAACAGCTTGACGTATTTTCTCATTATAGTGGACATCCTTCCATGTGTTCTAATACCCAGGATTTTGGGTGACATACGGATTAAACAATATTTCATTCGAAGGGATAGGCAGAAGTAATTGATAATCTTCCAACCCTAGAATTTCTTTGGCAAGCCCACTTCGTTTTAGATAATGAAAATAGCCATTCGTCTGTTCATATAGCTTTCTTCGTATAGCAGCGATAGCTTTAGCTATATTTGTTTCACTTACATCTATACCTTTGTTGCTTATTATATAATCTGTTAATTGTTTTGCAGACGAACTATTGCCTGTCATATAATCACACTCAGCCTTCAGTAGAAGAACATCTGTATAAGTTCTGAAAATTGTTTCAACAGCATCATTGTTTATAAGCGAGAAAATGATCTCGTTACTATTTAGACCACTTCGCGTCTGTTTTCCCTCTATAGAATATCGCCCACTACTGATAATTCCTGCAAGTAGAGGTAATGCTGACTGATAATTTCCATTAGATATATGTAACTCTGCGAGTATCAAAGATGCCAAGTCGGATGTGGGATTGGCAAAATAGTCCAGCCCTGTGGTTCCAGAAATCTGACCTCCCTTACGTTCATCTGCATAAGTCAATGTTTGGGAAAGCCTTGTTATCAAATTGGTAATAATGACTGTTGTGGATTGTTTTGGTATCCCTGAAAATGGATCGTCATCTTTCGTCCTATATGGTATGTCACCAAAATATGTCGTAAGTTCCACGTATGCAAGTGCATCTATGATGTCACACAGCGTCAATAAAGAATTCTGATTGCTCTCTTCCGCAAATGCTTGCATCGTCAGACTGCGGGATGTCAATGTATAAGGTGAGGCCCAGTAGTTATAGAGGATTTGACTGGAGGGACTGACAGGAGCCACAAAATCAGAATTGTTCTCTATGCCTGTATACCACTTTTCCACATTATTAGAAATACTTTTGAAATCGCACAACGTAGAAGCCATTCCTGCAAGTATTTTGTTTTTCCGATCTTCATCAATGTACACTACTGATTGTGTACTTTGGGCTGAAGAATAAAACTCCTGAGCTGAGCCCTGAACCCAAGAACAAAAATCAGAATACTTATTGCTTATCGACTGTTCTTCGTTGCACCATTCATAATTTGTATTGACTGCAATCATAGCAGTTGGGTCTCCCGCCAACGCCCATAGTTGAACAAGTAAATCTTTCCTCACATTTGTTTGCACGAATACTTCTCCAAAGTCTGCTTCAACTTCAAACGAAACAGGTGATAATTTATAGGATTTTGGGCCAACATTCACCATGACATCTTTAGCCACTCCAAATAAGTCATGTACCTCATGACCAAATATTCGCATCGCCACGGTTGTACCTATTGCCTGGACGGTTACTTTCATTTTCCCGTCATTTTCTTCTACGTCAAAAACTACATCGTTGAAATCAAAATCATTAGAGACCAGATCTTCAGCTATCACACGGAAGGAGGTTGCCGATGTCGATCCCGTTACATTGAAATTAAAACCCCACCTCTGATTAGGTGAAGGCATCCCAAATTTTTGCACAAATAGTGTCTTGTATTGATTCTTGACGACATCGGGATAATAGACTGGGTTTTCATCACCACTATCTTCTTTACCATTTCCATTCATAATAATTTCAACAAGTGCAACGACGTCAGTAGCATTAACATAGCCATCTTCATTGATATCACCCTTGGCATATGTTTTAGTATCCCCACCATTCGATTGAGCCTTTATACTTATGCCAGACAGCAACAATCCGGTGAGAATAATAAACTTAAGACATGTTCCTTTGGGTATAGAGTATAACTTCTTCATAATTGTAATTGTTTTGAGTTATTGTTCTATTTGAGTTATGACAAAAGAAAAACGTGAGCAATTTACTGCGCTTACGTTTCTGAGGTATCGCCAAACACCTATGTTTCCTAAACGAGTAATGCCCACGCCCTCGGGCGTGAACCATCTACCTTACTCTTGAAACATAATCTTTGAAATTTGGCGAATTTCAGAAACAAGATTCAGCGGACGCTTCAACGTATATTTCTTTTCTTTGTCTTTGCTATGTTACCATAAGCGGTTTGTTTTGAGGGTTAGACATTATATTTATATTCTCGCCTTGACAATGAGGAGATAAGGCAATTCGTGTCGAGCACAACCTTTCTACTTGACATTATAGGGAGTACGAAGATGTTCCTGTAATACTGCTTCGTTTTTCTCATCATCCCATTGGCCTGACTCCCAAAGCTTGTCAACTTCCTCGTCAACCCTGCGGGCGTAGTATTCGCAGATGACCTGACGAAGTTCGTTCACCTCGTCAACAGTCTTCATGGACCCCAACAGTCGAAGAATACTCATTTGTGCTTCGTTCAATGCCGCAGTTTGTTCCATACGATTCTAATATTATTTAATTTCGAGCGCAAATATAAGCATTATTTCTGAAAGTTGCAAATATTTGGGCAAAAAGTTATCGGTGAAACAAGAGAGGCGAGCATCGAAGCCCGCCTCTCTCTCGTTATGTTGTTTGTTGTGGTGCGAGGGTTATGCCTCCTCGGCCTCTTTTTGAACTTCGTTCGAGCCTGCTCACACTCGGAAGTGTAAGCAAGCTTTCACTTCTCTCGCTTACTCGCAGCCTTCAGCGGCCTTGAAGTTCTCGAGGTCCTCTACCTGGAAGGCCTTGATGTATGCGCTCTTGCCGTAAACATCTTCCTCGGTCATGCGGACATAGACCTGAGCACTCTTGGCGAAGAGTTCGGGAGCCTTGGCAGCATCGCGGATAATGAGCAGAGACATAACCAGCTCGGCAGTCATATCGTAGAGACGACGAGCGAGGAAGTCCTGAGCATCCTGATTCTCGAGACCTTTCACGTAAGCGAGAGCCTCCTCGTAAACAGGAATGAGCTTCTCTACGCAAGCCTTCAGAGTAGCATTAGCCTCTGCAGGCAGGGCAGCGAGCATGTCCTTGATGTTGTTCAGCATGGTGCCGTTGGTGATGTAGCGGATAGCAGCAACAACCTGCAGCTGAGTGGTACCTTCGTAGATAGAGAAGATACGGGCATCGCGGAACAGACGCTGGCTCTTGTACTCCATGATGAAACCTGAACCACCATGGATGCTGATAGCATCGTAAGCGTTCTGGTTGGCGTACTCAGAGTTCATACCCTTAGCAAGTGGGGTGAAGGCATCAGCCAAACGCTGATACTTCTTCAGTTCCTGCTTCTCCTCTGGCTCGAGTTTGCGGTCGCGCTCGATATCCTCGAGACACTTGTAAACGTCAACGTAGCAAGCTGTCTCGTACAGCAGTGAACGACCAGCATCGAGCTTAGCCTTCATGCGAGAGAGCATATCGTATACAGCGGGGAAGTTGATGATCTTATCACCAAACTGCTGACGCTCCTTAGCGTAAGCCAGACCCTCGTTGTAAGCCTCCTGCTCAACGCCTACTGACTGAGCGGCGATACCCAGACGAGCACCGTTCATCAGAGCCATCACGTACTTGATAAGACCCAGACGAGTGCTTCCGCAGAGCTCTGCCTTAGCGTTCTTATAGGTCAGCTCACAGGTAGGAGATCCGTGGATACCCAGCTTGTGCTCGATGTGACGAACATCAACACCGCCCTGACGCTTGTCGTAGATGAACATAGACAGACCACGTCCGTCCTTTGTGCCTTCCTCAGAACGAGCCAGTACGAGGTGGATGTCGCTATCACCATTGGTGATGAAACGCTTTACACCGTTCAGACGCCAGCAGTTCTCTTTCTCATCGAAGGTGGCTTTCAGCATCACGCGCTGCAGGTCAGAGCCAGCATCAGGCTCTGTGAGGTCCATACTCATACCCTCACCAGCGCAAACACGTGGGATGTACTTCTGGCGCTGCTCCTCAGAACCGAACTCATACAGAGTGTCGATACAACTCTGGAGACTCCAGATGTTCTGGAAACCGGCATCAGCAGCTGAGATCATCTCAGAGAGCATAGAGAACACTGCGTTAGGCAGGTTCAGACCGCCGTAACGACGAGGCATTGAAACACCCCAGAGGCCAGCCTTGCGGGTAGCGTCGAGGTTTTCGTAAGTCTTAGAGGCGTAGATCATACGGCCGTTCTCGAGGTGTGGACCTTCGAGGTCAACGCTCTCAGAGTTTGGCTCGATGATGTTAGCAGCCACGTCGCCTGTGATGTCGAGAATCTGCTTGTAGTTCTCGATGGCGTCGCCCAAGTCAACAGGGGCGTAGTCATATTCCTTTGCATCAGCAAAGCCTTTTTCCTTCAGCTCGACGATACGAGCCATCAGAGGATGATTCAGATAGAATCCAATCTCTGGGTGGTCACTATAATAGTTTGCCATGATTTATTTCGAATTTTGCTTGTAATACTTAATGAGCTTTGGAACTACCTCTTCTACAGTACCAACGATGACGTAGTCGGCAATGCGGTTGATAGGAGCATCGGGATCGCTGTTCACGCTGATGATGATACCAGAGTCCTGCATACCAGCGATGTGCTGAATCTGTCCAGAGATACCGCAGGCGATGTACACCTTCGGATGAACGGTGACGCCCGTCTGACCAATCTGACGATCGTGGTCGAGCCAGCCTGCATCAACAGCAGCACGGCTACCGCCGACCTCACCATGAAGTACCTTAGCGAGCTGGAAGAGTGCATCGAAGTTTTCCTTCGATCCAACACCGTAACCACCAGCCACAACGATAGGCGCACCCTTCAGGTTGTGCTTGGCAGCCTCTACGTGGTGGTCTAGCACCTTCACGACGAAAGCCTCAGGGCTTACATACTTGCCTACCTCAGGATAAACAACCTCCTTCTTGCAAGCGCCATCGTAGATAGCCTTCTGCATCACGCCCGAGCGAACAGTAGCCATCTGTGGACGATGGTCGGGGTTAACGATGGTTGCTACGATGTTACCACCGAAAGCAGGGCGAATCTGATAGAGCAGGTTCTCATAGACCTTGCCAGCCTTCTTATCCTCGTAGTCGCCTATCTCCAGCTCGGTGCAGTCAGCAGTCAGACCAGAAGTCAGTGAAGAACTGACACGGGGACCAAGGTCACGGCCAATCACGGTAGCACCCATCAGACAAATCTGAGGCTGCTCCTCCTTGAAGAGGTTCACCAGAATATCAGTGTGAGGAGCCGAAGTGTAGGGGAACAGCTCGGGTGCGTCGAACACAAACAGCTTGTCAACACCGTAAGGCAGAATCTGATCCTCCACCTTGCCCTTGATACCAGTACCAGCAACGACAGCGTGCAGCTCTACACCCAATTCATTGGCGAGCTTGCGACCCTTGGTCAGCAATTCCTGAGAAACTTCTTGAACAGTTGTTCCTTCGATTTCTACGTAAACAAAAACATTATTCATATATTAGCCAATGATTTTCTCTTCCAACAATTCTTTGATCATTCCCTCGATGTCAGCATCAGAAGCCGTCAAAGTCTTCGACTCCTTAGCCTGGAACACAATGTTCTTGATGGCCTTTACCTTCGTGGGTGAGCCACTCAGACCACACTGGTTCACATCGCCATTTACGTCGGCCACGCTCCACTGGTTCAGTGTCAGCTCGGGACGCTCGTCGTACAGATAGTCGTAAGCAGTACCCTCAGCAGGACGCTCCATAGGGCAGGTAGCACGCTTGTACTTCATCACCAGCTTAGCGTTCTGGGGACGACAGGGAGCAGCACTTCCGTTCACGGTGATAACCACGGGCAGCGGAGCCTCTACGGTCTCCACACCACCATCGATAACACGCTTAATCGTAGCCTTACCATCCTTGACGCTGAGCACCTCCTCAGCGTATGTCACCTGGTTGAGGCCCAGCTTCTGAGCTACCTGAGGACCTACCTGAGCGGTATCACCATCGATAGCCTGACGACCACCGATAACGATATCTACATCGCCAATCTTCTTGATGGCTGTAGCCAATGCGTAAGATGTAGCGAGGGTATCAGCACCGGCGAAGAGACGGTCGGTCAGCAACCAACCTGTATCAGCGCCACGATAAAGTCCCTGACGGATAATTTCACCTGCACGTGGAGGACCCATCGTGAGGATTCCTACTGTTGAACCTGGATTCTGCTCCTTCAGACGAAGGGCCTGCTCCAAGGCGTTCAAATCTTCTGGATTGAAGATGGCAGGTAAGGCAGCACGATTCACCGTTCCTTCGGCAGTCATGGCGTCCTTACCCACATTTCTTGTGTCGGGTACCTGCTTAGCAAGTACTACAATTTTTAATGCCATATTATTATAATAATGTGTAAAAATGATATCCTTTTTCAAAAATCGGGTGCAAAGGTACACTTTTTTACGCACACAGCCAAATAAAATGCACAAAAACCGCGAATTTGTGCACAAAACCGCGAATTTGTGCAATAACGTCAGTCTGTAAGTCGACGTAAAAAAGAGATTATTGAAAATAAAGATTGTTAAAATGTTGCTTACCTATTCTATAGGTATGATTCTTTTTTGTAACTTTGCACCTTAAAAGTGAAAAGAAAACAGAAAAAAAATAGAATAATAATTATTAAACATTACAAGGATGAAGAAAGTATTAATGCTTGCAGCCATTGCAGCAACGTTGGCATCATGCGGAGGTGGCGGCGGACGCCCGACCTTTGGCGACAATGAGTATCCCGTAACAACGGTGGGAGCTTCAAGTGCTGATATGCAAAGCACATATCCCGCCTCTATCAAGGGCGTTCAGGATGTGGAAATACGTCCGAAGACATCGGGCTTCCTGACACAGATTAACGTGAAGGAAGGCCAGACGGTCAGCACCGGACAGGTACTGTTTGTGATTGACAACGAGACCTTCCAGGCTCAAGTGCGTCAGGCCCAGGCTGCCGTAAATACCGCCCAGCAGGGAGTAAATACAGCCAAGCTGACCTACGACAACTCGGTGCAGTTGCATGAGAACAAGGTCATTGGTGATTATGAGTTACAGACATCGCAGAATGCCTACGAGCAGGCCAAGGCCCAACTGGCTCAGGCTCAGGCCGCACTGGCTAATGCCAAGGAGGCGCTGAGCTTCTGTTACGTGAAGAGTCCTGCCGCCGGTGTGGTAGGTACGCTACCCTACAAGAGAGGCTCACTGGTAAGTGCTTCGAATGTGCTGACCAACGTTGCCAATATCTCATCGATGGAGGTGTACTTCTCAGTGACGGAGAAAGAGGCAATGGTGCTCTCGACAGCCGGACTGGCATCGCTGCCCGCTGTTAAGCTTCAGCTGGCCGATGGCAGCATCTATCCGCACGAAGGCAAAGTGACGAAGATGAGTGGTGTGATTGATGCCGCTACGGGTTCCGTACAGCTGATTGCCGCCTTTGCCAATCCCGAGAAGACACTGAAGAGCGGTGCTACGGGAACGATCATCATCCCCCGTCAGAACAACAACGCCATCATCATTCCTATGAATTGCGTCAGCGAGGTGCAGGACAAGAAGTTCGTTTACCTGCTGGACAAGGATAACAAGGTGAAGTACACAGAAATCAAGGTCGACCCACAGAATGACGGTAACAACTACATCGTCACCGAGGGTCTGAAGACTGGCGACAAATATGTGACTAATGGTATCACCAAGCTGAACGACGGCATGGAGATTGTACCTATCACACCACAGCGCTATCAAGAGAAGATTCAGGAGCAGGCTAAGGCCATGAGTGCCGGAGACATCGTGGGTGCAATGAAGAAATAATGTGGAACATTCTTAATTCGTAATTCGTAATTAGAATATGACTTTTACAACATTTATCAAACGCCCAGTACTGTCGACGGTGATCTCAATCCTCATTGTCCTGTTGGGTTTCATCGGCCTGGTGTCGCTGCCTATTGAGCAGTACCCCAACATAGCACCTCCTACCGTTGCGGTATGGACGAGCTATCCCGGTGCCGATGCCGAGACGGTAAAGAACTCCGTCATTGTGCCGTTGGAAGAGAGCATAAACGGTGTGGAGGGTATGGACTATATCTCATCCACAGCCGGTGCCGGTTCGGCACAGCTCAGTGTGCTGTTCCGTCAGGGTATGAATGCCGATATGTGTGCCGTGAACGTGCAGAACCGCGTGTCGCAAGCGCTGGCCTTGCTGCCTGCCGAGGTGACGCGCATCGGTGTGACGGTGACGAAACGTCAGACCTCGCAGGTGCTGATGTTTACGCTGACCTCGGACGGTCGTTACGACGACGAGTTCCTGACGAACTATAATAACATTAATATCATTCCTGCCATCAAGCGTATTCAGGGTGTGGGTGACGTGCAAAGCCCAGGTTTGAAAACCTACTCGATGCGTATCTGGCTGAAGCCCGACGTAATGAAGCAGTACAACTTGATGCCCTCGGACATCTCAAGTGTACTCGCTGAGCAGAACATTGAGGCTGCTCCTGGTGCATTCGGCCAGGAGTCTGACGTAGCCTACGAGTACTCGATGCGCTACACAGGACGCCTGAAGACCCCCGAGGAGTTTGGCAACATCATCATTTCGAGCGACCGCAACGGTCAGACGCTGAAGCTGAAGGATGTGGCCCGCATAGAGCTGGGCGGACAGCAGTATAGTGTATCGATGCGTAACAACAACCTGCCGTCAGTGCTGGGTATGGTACAGCAGATTGCCGGATCGAACGCCAACGAGATTGCCAAGGCCGTAAAGGCTGAGTTGGAAGAGCAGGCGAAGCTGTTCCCACCGGGCATGGTTTATAAAATCAACTACGACGTAACAGAGTTCCTGTATGCATCTATCGAAGAGGTGGTGTTTACCCTCGTGTTCACACTGATTCTGGTGTTCATCGTGATTTACGTGTTCCTGCAAGACTGGCGCTCGACGTTGATTCCGCTCATCGCCGTGCCTGTATCACTGATTGGTACGTTCTTCTTCCTGAACATCTTCGGATTCTCCATCAACCTGTTGACGCTGTCAGCCTTGCTCTTGGCTATTGCCATTGTGGTGGATGACGCCATCGTGGTGGTCGAGGCCGTGCATGCGAAACTGGACCAGGGATACAAGTCACCATTGACGGCATCGATAGACGCCATGAACGAAATTTCGGGCGCCATCATCTCCATCACGCTGGTGATGGCCTCGGTGTTCGTCCCCGTGTCATTCATCGGTGGTACTTCAGGAACTTTCTATCGCGAGTTCGGTGTGACGATGGCTGTCTCGATCTTCATCTCGGCATTGAACGCCTTGACGTTGTCTCCGGCCCTATGTGCCATCTTCCTGAAGCCGCATGACGAGAACGGCCATGAGAAGAAGATGTCGATGATTGACCGTTTCCACGCCTCGTTCAATACGGCCTACGACAAGATCTTAGGAAAATATAAGGGCAATGTCGAAAAGCTGGTGCGCAAGCCCATCAGTGTGCTTACGACGGTGATCATCGGTATTGTGGTACTGGTGGCAACCTTCTCATTCACGAAGACAGGACTGGTGCCCGACGAGGATACAGGAACCATCTTCTGTACCATTTCGATGCCTCCTTCGACCTCTGTGGCCCGTACGCGTCAGATTATCGATGAGGTAGACTCGATTCTGGCTGCTGACCCCGCTATCCAGAACCGTGAACAGATTCAGGGTTATAACTTCATTGCCGGTTCGGGTTCCGACCAGGCTACGTTCATCATCAAGCTGAAGCCGTTCGAAGAGCGTCAGAAGGGATTCTTCTGGAAACTCAGCGGACTGTGGCAGGGTGACGGCATCTACCGTTTCTTCCTGAATCCGTTGGAGTCGACGGGTGTCATTGCCCAGATATTCATTAAGACGGCCCATATCAAGGACGCCCAAGTGCTAGCATTCGCTCCACCTATGATTCCCGGCTTCTCGGCCAACTCGGGTGTGTCGCTGGTGATGCAGGACCGTACGGGTGGTTCGCTCGACAAGTTCTATGGTGTCGTCAAGGATTATCTGGCTGAACTGAACAAGCGTCCGGAGTTCCAGACGGCGCAGACCTCTTACAACCCCAACTATCCGCAGTACATGATTCACATGGATGTGGCGAAGTGTAAGCAGGCTGGTGTATCGCCAGCAACGGTGCTGAGTACGCTACAAGGATATTATGGTGGACTGTATGCATCGAACTTCAACGCCTACGGTAAGCTGTACCGTGTGATGATTCAGGCTTCGCCCGAGACCCGTATGACGACAGAGTCGCTGAAGAGCATCTATGTCCGTACGTCGAACGGCATGTCCCCAGTAGAGGAGTTCTGCCGCTTGGAACGTGTCTACGGACCTGCTAACATCAACCGTTTCAACCTGTTTACGAGTATCAATGTAACTGCGACTGTTGCCAGCGGCTATTCGACGGGTGAGGCCATCAAGGCTGCTCAGGAAGTAGCGGCTGACATCCTACCTGCTGGTTATACTTACGACTATCAGGGTCTGACCCGTGAGGAGGCGAAGGCGTCGAATACAACAGCCGTCATCTTCCTGCTGTGCTTCATCTTTATCTACCTGATTCTGTCGGCACAATACGAGTCGTACATCCTGCCGTTGGCTGTGGTACTCTCCGTACCGTTTGGACTGGCAGGCTGTTTCCTGTTCACGATGATGTTCGGACACTCGAACGATATCTACATGCAGATTTCGCTCATCATGCTGATTGGTCTGTTGGCGAAGAACGCCATTCTGATTGTGCAGTTCGCCCTCGAGCGCCGTGAAACGGGTATGGCCATCACATGGTCAGCTATCCTCGGTGCTGCTGCCCGTCTGCGTCCTATCCTGATGACGTCGTTGGCAATGGTCATCGGTCTGTTGCCTATGATGTTCGCCAGTGGTGTGGGTAAGAACGGTAACCAGACGCTGGGTGCCGCTGCTGTAGGTGGTATGTTAATCGGTACGTTGCTGCAGGTACTTGTCGTGCCTGGACTGTTTGTCATCTTCCAGAGCCTTCAGGAGAAGTTCCGCCCGATGAAGTTCGAAGGCGATGAAGAAAATCCTGACGTGGCTTCGGAGATTGCACAGTATGCACACCATCCTGTTGATTATGAATTGGAGAAGTAAGAGACTATGAAGAAAATCATGATATTCTCAGCCGTGATGCTGCTCATGAGCAGTTGCGGTGTATATAATAAGTACGAGCGCCCTGATGTGGAAACAAAAGGACTGATTCGTGACGCAGTGAGCGATGTAGACACGCTGGCGGTGCAGGATACTGCATCGTTCGGCAATCTGCCTTGGCGCGCTGTGTTTACTGACCCCCAGTTGCAGGCGCTCATCGAACAAGGTCTGGAAAAGAATGCCAACCTGCAGAATGCAGCACTGACCGTAGAGATGTACGAGACTATGCTGAAGGCTGCCAAGCTGGCTTTCCTACCTGCCATCACACTGGGTAGTCAGCAGTCGATGGGAAACATCCAGACCATCTATACCGATCCGTCTATAACAACGAAGAGCTACACATTACCTGTGACAGCGTCGTGGACGCTGGATCTCTTCGGCAACATCTTGTCACAGAAGCGTTCGACACAGATGAAGCTCCTGGGTATGAAAGACTACCAGATGGCAGTACGCGCACAAGTAGTGAGTGGTATTGCCAACTGCTACTACACATTGCTGATGCTTGACGAACAGTTGCGTATCGTGACGGAGATGTCGGGAATGGCTAAGGAGACGTGGGAGATGATGAAGCTGCAATATCAACTGGGACGTATGCGCTCGACGAGTGTGCAGAGTGCTGAGGCTGCTTATCTATCAACACTGACACAGGCTAACGACATGCGCCGTCAGATTCGTTCGACGGAAAATGCCCTCTCGTTGCTCATCGGACAGGCCGGACAACAGATTCCCCGTTCGACACTGGCTCAGCAGACACTGCCCAGTGAGTTTTCGGCGGGTGTGGGTGTCGCCCTGCTGAAGAACCGTCCTGACGTTCACAATGCTGAGATGAACCTGGCTTCGTGCTTCCATGATGTACAGACAGCCCGTTCGCAGTTCTATCCCACCATTACCATCGGTGCCACAGGGGCCTTTACCAACGGTAGCGGTTCAATGAATCCTGGCAAATGGATGACAAATCTCTTTGCAAGTCTCGTACAGCCCATCTTCGCCCGTGGTGCACTGATTGCCAACCTGAAGGTGTCGAAGCTGCAGTACGAGCAGGCCTTCAACACGTGGCAGAATGCTGTCTATTCGGCAGGTAACGAGGTATCGAATGCGCTCGTCAACTACAATATGTACGATGCAAACTCGAAACTCGAGGCTCAGCGTATAGAGGTACTGACGAAGAATGTGGAAGATACACGTGCACTCTATCAGAGTAAGGGCTCTACCTATCTGGAAGTGCTCACGGCACAGACCCAGCTACTGTCATCGCAGATTAACAAGGTCACTGACGACTTCCAGAAAATGCAGTCTGTTGTCAGTCTCTATCAAGCTCTTGGCGGAGGTGGAAAATAAAGTAATTGTAAATTGTCAAATTGTAAATAGAGTATATGGCTAGCGAAATATCCCCTAAAGCCGAAATCAGTCCTAAGGCGAAAATCGGCGATAACTGTAAGATATTCCCCTTCGTCTATATCGAGGATGATGTGGTGATAGGTGATAATTGTATTATTTTCCCATTCGTCAGCATCTGTAATGGTACTCGCATGGGTAAAAATAACAAGGTACACCAAGGCACTGTCATCGCAGCCCTGCCACAAGACTTCGAGTTCCGTGGCGAGAAGTCGGAATGCATCATTGGCGATAACAATATCTTCCGTGAGAATGTCGTTGTCAACCGTGCAACACACCGAGGAGGTCAGACCGTCATCGGCAACGACAATGTGCTGATGGAGGGTGCCCACATCTCTCACGACACGAAGGTAGGCAACCGCTGTGTATTCGGCTATGGCACGAAGATAGCCGGTGACTGCGAGATTGAGGATGGCGTCATCTTCTCCAGCAGTGTCATCGAGAATGCCAAGACCCGTGTGGGACGTGGTTCGATGATTCAAGCCGGAACGACGTTCTCAAAAGATGTTCCTCCTTATATTATTTGTACGAGAAAGTCAGAATATGGTGGTGTCAACTTTCAGGTGGCAAAGCAGCATGGTGTCGACGAGAAGACGCTAAAGCATATTGCCAACGCCTACCGTCTGGTATTCCATGGAAAGACGGCACTCTTTGATGCCGTCAACCAGATTGAAGAGCAGGTACCTGAGGGACCTTTCATCAATCATGTCATAGAATTCCTACGTACTACCAAGACAGGTATTATTACCAAGTTGTAACACCGTATGACGATAGACGAGTCTTTAAGCCGGCAAATCCTTCTGATGGACGGTGCCATGGGCACCAAAATCCAGTCGATGGGTTTGTCGGCTGACACTTATCATCAGGGACCATTTGCTAACTGGCAGGTATCGCTGGCAGGTAACAACGATGTGCTGAACCTCACGGCTCCAGAAGTAATTGCCAGCATCCATCGGCAGTATATAGAGGCCGGTGCTGACATCATCTCTACCAACACCTTCTCGGCCAACCGCATCAGCCAGCATGAATATGGCTGTGAGGACGTGGCACGCGAAATGGCTTATGAGGGTGCCCGCATTGCCCGTGAAGTAGCCAACACCTATCACCCATCACCCAACACCCCAATATATGTTGCCGGTTCTATGGGGCCCACGTCGAAGTCGCTGTCATTGGCATCCGACATGAACGACCCCGCCTCGCGCTCCATCAGCTTCGACGAGATGGCTGCAGCATACGGTGAACAGGCTGAGGCATTAATAGAAGGTGGTGCAGACGTGCTGTTGCTTGAAACTTGTTTCGATGCCCTCAATGCCAAAGCTGCCCTCTATGCTATCCTGCAATTGAACGAGCGTCAGCATAGAGACATTCCCGTGATGGTATCGGCTACTATCAACGACCGCAGTGGACGTACACTGACGGGGCAGACGCTGGAGGCTTTCTTCATCAGCATCTCACACTATCCTCACCTACTCAGCTTCGGACTCAACTGTTCGTTTGGTGTCACCGATCTGCGCCCCTTCGTCGAACAGCTTTCAGCACGCATTCCCATCAATCTCTCGCTCTATCCCAATGCCGGACTGCCCAACGAAATGGGCGAATACGACGAATTGCCGGAGTTTACGGCCAGTCACCTGCAACATATGGCGGAGGCCGGACTGCTCAACTTCGCTGGTGGCTGCTGTGGTACCGATGAACGTCATATCCGTGCCATCAGCAATGCACTTCAGGGACTCAAGCCCAGACAGTTACCCATGTCCGACAATCGCATGTGGCTGTCAGGTTTGGAACCACTGCTCATCGACCGCGAGACACAAAACTTCACCAATATCGGCGAACGGACCAACGTGGCGGGCTCACGGAAGTTTGCCCGACTCATTTCTGAGAAGAAATACGACGAGGCACTCGCTGTAGCACGTCATCAGATAGAGGGCGGTGCAGCCGTCATCGATATCAATATGGATGATGCCATGCTTGACAGCTGTCAGGAGATGCAGACTTTCTGCCGCTATATTAGCAACGATCCTGCCGTCAGCCGTTCTGTGCTGATGATTGACTCCAGCGACTGGGCCACTGTCTTAGCTGGCCTGAAGAATGCCCAAGGCAAGTGTATCGTTAACTCTATCAGCCTGAAAAATGGTGAGGACGACTTCCTCAACAAAGCCCGCGAACTACGTCGCTTAGGAGCTGCCGTGGTAGTGATGGCCTTCGATGAGGAGGGTCAGGCGACGACTTACGAACGGAAAATAGCCATTGCCCAACGCGCCTACAACCTGCTGACAGCTATTGACTTCCCACCACAGGACATCATCTTCGACGTTAACATTCTTTCCGTAGGCACAGGTCTGAAAGAACATCAGTCCTATGCCATCGACTTCATCCGTGCTGTCGAATGGATCAAGCAGCACCTGCCGTTGGCCAAGACCAGTGGTGGTGTCAGCAACCTGTCGTTCAGCTTCCGTGGTAATAATAAGGTACGCGAGGCCATGCACTCCGCATTCCTCTATCATGCCATCCGTGCCGGCCTCGACATGGCCATCGTTAATCCCGCCATGCTGCAAGTCTACGACGACATAGAACCTTCGCTACTCAAAGCCGTCGAAGATGTCATCCTGAATAGTGACGACGAAGCCACCGAGCGACTTATCACCCTGGCCGCCGAAGTGCTTGCCACCGCCCCCGACAAGTCCGCCACACAAAGTGTGCTCGCCGGTTCACCCGGCGAGAGAGCCGAGACAGTCGAGGAGCGCTTAGCCTACGCCCTAAGCAAGGGCATCAGCGACCATCTGGCCGAGGACATCCCTGAAGCCCTGAAGAAATACGGACGCCCCATTGATGTCATCGAACAGCCGCTCATGCAGGCTATGGAACATATCGGTCAGCTCTTTGGCGAAGGAAAAATGTTCCTGCCTCAGGTCGTTAAATCGGCCAAGGTCATGAAAGAGGCTGTAGCCTTGCTGCAACCTTATATCGATGCAGAAGACGGCGCTTCGGACAGCCAGCGTCCTTGTGTTGTCATGGCCACAGCCAATGGCGACGTCCATGACATCGGAAAGAACATCGTCAGTATTGTACTCAGCTGTAACGGTTTCGACGTCATAGACTTAGGAGTGATGGTCCCTGCAGAGACCATTCTCCAGGAGACACTTCAGCGGAAACCGTGTCTGGTGGGTATCAGCGGACTGATCACTCCCTCTCTGAAGGAGATGGAGAACCTATGTCAGTTGTTCCAGCGCGAAGGTCTGCAGGTGCCTGTCGTGGTGGGGGGTGCTACCACATCAGCTGTCCATACGGCTGTCAAGCTGGCTCCGCTCTATGATGGTTGTGTTATTTATGGCGGCGATGCCTCGCAGACATCGCTATTGGCTAAGCGACTGCAAATGGATGCTTCAGCAACCATTGCACAAATCAAAGCCGAACAACAACAGCTCCGTAATGCCTATCAGGAGCATCATGCTGAACTCATTCCATATGACGAAGCCAATCGCCGAGCACCCTTATTGAATAACCATGGGTCAAACGGATTCAGCGGGTATTCTCAACAGAACTCACACGTCTCACCACCCATCACAGATATTGCTTCCCTCATCGACTGGCGTATGTTCCTCATCTTCTGGGGTTTCAAGGGTGAGACATTGCAACAGCTATTGGTCAATCCAGAGGCAGAACGTACGCTACAGGAAGGCCAGCAGTATCTCCAGCGGGCTATCGACGAAAACCGTATAGAAGTACAAGCACTGTGCAGCTTTAAACCTGCCACCCGTCGGGGCAACGACATCGTACTCACTGACGGGACTCAGTTGCCAATGTTGCGCAGTCAGAGTGTTACAGGGCATTTTATGTGTCTGGCAGACTATTACGACGAGCACGAAACGTCGCCCATTGGGCTCTTCACCGTTGTTGCACGTCCTGTTGTCCAGCCTTCTGATGATGCTGAGCGACTCATGTGCCATGCTCTCTGTGCCCGTCTGGCAGAAGCTGCTGCCGAGTGGCTCAATGGTCAATCGACAATGGCCAATGGCCAATCGTCAATGCTCCGCGTTGCCTTCGGCTACGCCACCTGTCCTGATCATTCGCTCAAGCGCATCGTCTTCGACCATCTTGATGCCGAGCGTCAACTGAACATCACGCTCACTGACCATTACTCCATCCAGCCCAGCACTTCAATCTGCGGACTCTTCATCTGTCATCCTGAGGCCCGCTACTTCTCCGTAGGGCGAATTGACCGTGTCCAATTCACTGACTATTGTCAACGACGGGGCATTACACAAGAAGAGGGTGAACGGCTGCTATCGAAATATTTGATTAATCAATAATTCGTAATCACGAAATACCGATATAACGTCATAACGACAAAAAGAATAAGAACATGAAAGTCATCGACATTCTGAACAACAGCAGGCAACCTTTTGCCAGTTTCGAACTCGTACCACCCTTGAAGGGTAGCGATGTCACGCGTCTTTACGACAGCATTGACCCACTGATGGAGTTTGCACCACCTTTCATCAATGTCACTTGTCATCGCGACGAGGTGGAATACGTGCCCAATGCCGACGGCACCTATACCAAGATGACGCTGGCCAAGCGACCAAGTACCATTGCTATCGTAGCAGCCATCATGCGCCGTTATCCAAGCCTGCAGATAGTACCACATGTCATCTGTGGCGGAGCCTCACGCTCCAAGGTCGAGAGCGAACTCCTCGACCTCCATTTCCTGGGTGTTCAGAATGTGGTGGCCCTGCGTGGCGATGCCATTCCGGGACAGCGTTTCTTTATCCCTGAGACTGACGGTTTCAGCCATAGTTCCGAACTCGTTGCCCTCATCAGCAACCTCAATCAGGGTCGTTACCTCGACCCGACGGTGAAGAACGGTCTGCCAACAGACTTCTGCATTGGTGTAGCCGCTTATCCTGAGAAGCACTACGAAGCTGCCAACCTCGATACTGACATCCAGTATCTGAAGCAGAAGGTTGAGGCAGGTGCCGACTATATCGTCACCCAGATGTTCTTCGACAACAACAGCTATTTCAGCTTTGTCGACCGTCTTCGTCAGGCAGGCATCACCGTTCCTGTCATTCCTGGTCTGAAGCCTATCTCCAGCCAGAGACAGATTGACCTGCTGCCCCGTTCCTTCCATATTGATATTCCACAGCCCCTGGTGAGTGAACTTCGCCAATCCAAGGGTGTTGACGCAGCCTATCAGATTGGCATCGAGTGGGCTATCCAACAGAGCCGGGAACTCCTTGCACATGGGGCTCCCGCCATCCACTACTATACGATGGCCAAGAGCGATAATGTCTGCAAAATCGTCAAGGCAGTCTTTTAAGCACCTCAGTTAAAGTAGGGATTTCCCTATACATTTTTGGGGAGACCCCCCATTTCAATTTGACAAAAATGGTGTATCTTTGCAGCGTGAAACAATTAAAAAGAGCTACGGTTATGAAGAAGTTGATGACAATTGTTCTGCTGGGCAGCATGCTCACCATGAGTAGCTGCGGGACCTATACAGGTCAGGGTGCACTCGTTGGTGCAGAGATTGGTGGCGTCGTTGGCTCATTGTTCGGAGGCATCACGGGAGGCTGGCGCGGAAGCGACCTGGGCCAACTGGTTGGAATGGCCGGTGGTGCGGCTGTAGGTGCATCTATAGGTGCTGCTGCCGACCAAAAGCGCAACGAACGTCTGCAACAGGCCGACGAGGTCTATCAGCAGCGTAAGGCCCAGCAGCGCCAGCAGGTAAACGGGCGTTATCAGCAACCATCATACGATAGCGAGCAGCATATTGACAGTAAAGAGAGTGATGTGCAATATGACGACCGCATCGACTTCGATGCCCCTGGTCCGCGCGACTACAAACCCGCCACCAGCGACACCATCAGGGAGATTCATTTCAAGACAAGATATTAAGACGTAGCGTCAGAATCACAAGGTGCAGGTACCATGTGCCTCTTGCGTCATCTTCGGTTCGAAGAGATGCCTTCTTCGGGAGCAAGACACGCCATCTTCGACTCATTCCGATAGGGGTTTAGGGGGGTAAAGTGCCATCCCTTCGTCTCGAAAGTGCCAGCGGAACGACAGCAAAGCATTATCCGGACGACCCATAGAAGGCATCGGCACGAAGCCCTCGTCTTTTCACTTCGAGGCTTTGAGCCCAAACACCCTAACACCCTAACCCACCCCCTCTCAATCCCTCTGTACATCGGGCTTTGATGCGGGTTAACCCCTATGCCGACACCCTAACCCTGGCCTAACCCCACCCTAACCCAGCAGCAATCGTATTCTGAGTTGCAATCGTGTTCAGACAAAGCCATCGGATTGAGGGGTTAAGGTGGGGTTACCCCTGGGTTAGGGTGTCCCGTGATAGTCTAACCCGCCTCAAACCCATTGTACATAGGCGTTTACAGCCTGTCGGGTTAAGGTGTTAGGGTATATTGCGAAAAGGCTACATCCCGCGTCGCCCGAAGGCACTTTCTGGGTCGCCAGAAGGCACTTCCTACCCCGCCTGCTCCGTGCGGACGACCCGCCTGCTCCGTGCAGACGAGCCAGGAAGTGCCTTCGGATAAACAACCAATTCGATGATTCGTTAAAACTATTGGGACTATCGTTTCACTTTACATAAACCTTTTGTCCGTTGACGATGTTCAATCCTCGCTGCAAGGAACTGAGGCGCTGACCTTGGAGGTTGAAGATGGTTCCTTCGCCTTTGGAGAGGACCGGGGTGAGGTTTACTTCTTCAATTCCTGTCGCCTGTGCCTCGAATTCGCCAGTGAAAACCTCCTGACTATTTTCCACTGTGACGGTGTAACGGCCTTTGGCGTAGTTAGAAATGTCGATATTGAGGCCTACGATGCTGCCTGCGTTGATGGCTTTCTCGTAGACAACTTTCCCCGTTTCGTCAGTAATGCGTACCTGATAAGCTTCTTCGAGCGGATCAAGGTTGATATCCAGCTGCTGTTCATTATATTCGCCATATAGCGAAGACTCCGCATCCCTCATCATTGGTGCCTTGGGCTGAAGCTTAGTGGTATGGGTGAAGTCGAAGCGGCGTTTCTGGGCTCCCATGCCGTATGGATCATCTTCAACGCCACTGTAATAGATGACTTCATCGCCAACCCTACAGGTAAGGAGAGTACCACCTCCGCCAACGTATGCCCACGGATAGTCGAGATATGGCAACGATTCACTCCCAACTCCTTCGAGCCAACGGTTCATTAATTGACCATCATGCCAGAATTCATAATACGTTCCTTTGAAGCCAGGAATGCTACCGGACACTTTGTTTACAACTAACGGATAAGAAAAGTCAACGATGTCATCCGTGGATAGCGTGAAGTCGTAAAGCAATCTCAGCTGTTGGTAACCATTGTTTGCATAATATACTTTCTTGTCCAGCTCGTAATAAGCTCCGTCATAATATTTGGGAAGGTTGCCAGGCGTAAATACGCCATCCACCCACTCCTCATTGGCGTTTATAACATACATCATTCGTTTGCACGTCTTGCCATCAACAATGGTGTCACCATCGAAATAATAGTTTACCGTCAATTGTTCAAATGGCGGATAGTCAGGATATTCTCTTACAGTCCACACCTTACCGTCTTCGACGAATGGACGATACTCGTTCTGTGGCAAAATGTCTGGCATCATGTCATAAAGCACCTCCCCGTTGCGCTCAAAATGGACGAGCATGGAGCGATAGTGACGCTCGGGATGCTGATAATTATCATACATTGATAATGCATGGTACGGAGCTGGCGGTCCGAACAAGCATTCTCCGTCGTTCCATTCTGTAACACCTATTCCTTGAATAATACGACCGCCATTTGTATCCCTATTCCCTGGCTCTTGAGGATTAACAGGGGCTTTGCCATCCAAATCCACATACTTCAGTGGTCGTACACCTCCGAATTGTCCTTCCTTTATTTCGTCAATGATACCATAGTAGTAATGATAAGGATATTCAGTTGTTGTATTTGAGAGAAGAATGTCCTCATAATATAATCCTTTTCCAACATTCCAATCAAACTGGTATATCTCGCCTGGCCATAGCGAGCCAGATGTTCCTTCATAGTTATGAACCCAGGGAGATACCGAGATAGTATTATCTGCTTCCTGTATCAAAAGTGTGAGGGAGTCTGTCCATTCAGGACCGTTAGTAAACACTTTTCTGAAAGTCATGTCCCTATCACTATAATTCCCATCCACATAGTATTCAATAGTTTCAAAATTCGGCACCCATTCATTGCCAACCTTAGAATACCAGCTGTCATATTTCAAGGTATCAAGTCTGATTTCCGTCCATTTAGTTCCTTCAGGGAAATGTTTAGTCTTTTTGATGACAGTATGCTCCTCTCCATAATTGTCTACTACAATGTAGTTCATGTTGGGGTCGAATCCTGGAACATAGAAATCGGTCGATTCAAAAGACGCACAATCTGCAATTGGTTCCACTTCTTGTATTTCCACTTCAATTCTGTGCACCATCGGGTCGTCAGTCGATTTCTCATAGAAATAGGCGTAGTTGTTTGGTCCACATTGAGTGAAAATCTTTCCATAGACATGCAGATTTCTTCCCTCCAATTCGTAGATAAGTCTATTATCTCCCTTGTTTCCTGAATTTGTGAATCTTCCACCTTTGGGTACGTCACTGCCATGAATTCCACCTTTTATCGTGTCATAGAATGAGAATGGCAAGTAAACTTCTCCATGAATATGATCCACATAAGCCAGATAAGATATGGAAGAGACGGGGGCAACATCGTAGAAATTTCCCAAAGGCCCTCCGAGAGAGCCAACACCCTCTATCCATACCTTTGGTGCCATGCATAACTCATCATCTAAAGTTGATGATACTACCCATTTCCGTAAATAGCGGCGTTGCGCTATCCAACTGTCTGTTGTTTGATCATAAATATAATGGATCATCTCTGGCCCCTCCGTATAATCTTCAACAGACCACACTTTGTATTTCACCATCTGCTGATACTCATACGAATATGTCTCGTATGTGTCTCCTTCCTTCAAAGAAAAGTCGAACATAAGAAACTCTTTTTTCGCATCAGTGTCATAGAAATACACTTTGTGGTCTTCTTCACGGACAAGTCCCACATCATAGACTGCCGCCATATCACCCACACTCCTATAAAACTTGAAGTAGGACTTTCCAGTAGCTTCCTCAATCACTGGTTCATTCGACAACATGTATTTCACCATATACTGGTCCATTCCACTTTCAACCAGATGCCACTGCTTACCTCCCTTCACGAAGGAGACGTAGTAAAAGTTATCAAAGTTAATTCCTTCAGCCGACATAGCCAATGATGCCAGCACGCATACTATAAATAATAATGTACGTTTCATATCTATATGCTTTTACTTTACAAAGACCTTTTGTCTATTGACGATATTCAATCCTCGCTGCAAGGAACTGAGGCGCTGACCTTGGAGGTTGAAGATGGTTCCTTCGCCTTTGGAGAGGACCGGGGTGAGGTTTACTTCTTCAATTCCTGTCGCCTGTGCC
>JAEEGF010622001.1_pt1 | contig 24603 bp, 15 predicted proteins | sample 9134171 | NCBI WGS metagenome assembly JAEEGF01 (sample SAMN16246542, study PRJNA631951) | gut metagenome | biome: gut microbiome; feature: rumen; material: AP-attached | host: Bos | place: Iran: Karaj | collected 2018-10
TCGAGATGTTCGAGATGTAGCAGTCGTCGCCTATCGTGTAGTTATTGATGAAGTTACCCACCTTCTCGATCAGACAGTTGTCGCCTACGGTGACGTTGCGCAGCGTGGCGTCGCTGATGCCGGCATGCTTGGTGAAGCCCTTGGTGACCTCCACCTGTTTCTCAAACTTGCCTAAGCGTATGTCGCCATAGAGGATGACACGGTGGAAACCGTAAGGCGTAAACGCCTCGTCCACCATCACACGGTTCCAGTCCTCGGCCCAACAGCTATTGCTCTCAAGCACGTTAATCTCATCGTTAGTCAGATTTCTGTAATTCTTCATATCATTGTTCTTTTTATTAACGATAACGATAACGTTAACGATAACTTAATTATTAATTCTTTTTCATGAACTTCTTTCCATTCAGGATATACATGCCCTTAGACAGACTCTGCCGCCAACTGCCGTCCTTCACCTGCTCCTCGGTAGCCACGCAGCGGCCCTGCATGTCGTAGATGCGGTTGTCGCCAACCACCGTCTGGCTCTCCTGCTGTTCTTCGTCGCCGGGTTCCACATCGAACAACACAGGCACAAAGTCAATGCCTCTTGTCTCAGCACGGGCCGGACTGACGGGGTCGTCAGCACGATAGTATATTTTATTGCCATAGACATATTTGTTGTTTCGAGTCCATGAGGATCTGTATTCAGAACTCTCGCGGTTGCGGTTCATATTCTTAAAGAATCCCAGTTCCTTTGTCGGACTTGGCGCAGTAGCATTAATCAGACCGGTGGTAGCGAAATCTCCGGGTTCCGTAAACGTACCGGCGTATTCCAGTCCGAATACGTACACGTAGTCTGCGCTATGATCCGACATGTAGTCGTAGCTTTGCTGAAGCATCTGTTCCAGATATTCTCCCTTAAACACGCACGATACGGGTGTCGAGGCTGGCGTAGTGGTAGGCAGTGCCAGGTTAATCGAGCTTGTTGAAGCGGTACTTGCCTTTTTGGATCGAATGATGACCGGCGTGTTGGCAGGTATGAACTGGCTATTGCCAGCGTAGTCGCCGGTGTTGTACTGTCCAATCTCCTTAGGTGTGATAATCTCGTCGTTCCAGACGGTTATGACAAATGCCGTGTCGTTGGCAGCATCGGTCAGCAGTGCGTCGAATGGTGCATAGAACGTGGTATAGAAATGCTTGTCGTTACCATTGTTGCCAACCAGCGTCAGCGGCATCTCGCCACTGCCTGCCGTAGCACCCTTCTGCACAGGCTGCATACACCATCTGGCACTCTCAATGGCGCTTGCAGGATAATCAAAATTCAAATCATACTTTTTAGAGGCTTGGTTATAATTGAGGAAATTATCTCCGTTCTGCAATGCTACTACGCCACCGCCGATGTCAATAATACTGAATGCGGTACTGCTGCTTGCATCCATTTTGTTCTGATAGACGTTAAGTCCCTGCGTGCTGATGGTCGCACTGCTAACCTCGCCACTGAAGCGGAAGATGCTGGCAGGGTCGCTGGCAACGGTGGCGATGGGAATCTCGCCCCTTGTGGCAGATGTCTCTGTAAACTGTTTGACCTCGTTTTCTATAAGGTCGTTGAAGTTGTGGTCGTTAACGTCGTATGATGTCTGCTCATAGAAGTGCAGCGGTATGGCAACGGGTGAACCAACAGTGCCAGTTCCTGGTGTCAGCTCTATCTGATGCGTGTATCCGCTGGCATAGCGTGGCGTGCTGATGCCCGACGAACCTGGCTGTGAGTGCAGACGGTAGTAGCCAGGAGCATAGTGTACGATGTAGTTAATATTCTCCTGATTGTTGTCGTGATTATATACTATATCCTGAATGCTTGTTAGTTTTTCGAATTCGGTTCCCGCTTTCAGAGCTGCTTCGTATGCAGTCTTGCCAGCCTCGTTCAGTCCGCCCACGTAGCCTGCACTTTGATAATAGGGACTCATCACATCCTCACTCAGTCCGAAGGTCCATTCGGTAGGTACGGTGCTGAGTGTTATCGCTCCCGTGCTACTGTTGCAGTTCATGTAGTACTGTGTTGCTCCGCTTTTGTTCATGTTCACCATAGGGTGTACGCGGAAATAACCAGGCGTCGTGGTGCTGGTGGCAAGCAGCTCGTAGACAGCGTTGGCGTTGTCAGCACTCATCGTGACGACCCTTCCTGCGCTGATGTCCGATGTCGTCATCACCACCTCCTGGCCGTTTCTGGTGCCATAGCGGTTATACATCTTGAAGCCGTAGGGGTCGCCGACGGGCGTCCACAGGTAGTCGTTGGTGTAGTGTGTAGCATATCCACTTTGGGTTTGGAGACTGCCCGTATATTCTGCCAACCTGGGTGTCTCATCGTTGGTTTCAAAGGTATACCATTTATTTTGATCTACACTCGTCACGAAGCCGGAACCAGCGTTGGTAGTCAATTCGGTATCGAAGCTATAGACGATGTTCACGAAGACTGTTTTTCCCAACAGTCCAGGGTCGTCGCCCATGTTCTTAGTCTGCCAACCTTTATACTTATTGTTCATTTCTGTATCCACAGCTGCGTCTGTTTTGTTGTAAACGCCCTCTACGATGAAGAAATAATTGACGTTAGGACGATAGAACACACTCGGAACCTCTAACTCGTCGCCAAGGCTTATCTGTCCGGCGTCATGGCAATAGATACTGTCCCTTGTGAACAGACCAGTTGTGATTGCAGTTCGGGTTCCGATGGCTTTGAGACTCTCGCCCAACTGATAATAGTCGCCGGCAACATGTCCTGTTCCCGTTTCGTCCTGAGTTGTAAGGTCACGCATGGTTGTACCAGTTCCGATTTTGTAGTTCGTTTGGAGTGTGCCATTGATATCAGTGCCTCTATAATAATGTACAACAACATCTTCGCCTATATTTTTAATCATCAGGTGGTATATCACCTTGTGTGTGGCAAGTGCGAAGAAGATGAACTTTGCAGGGTCGCCAGTAGTAATCGTGGCGTCATCATACGTTCCGGCGTTGCTGTCATTGGTCATGGTCAGCTTAGAACCCTCGTTGCCCGTGATGGCAAGTACGCCGTACTCATATCCATCCTTTGGCAGCAGCATGAAGGTGGTGGCATCGTCAGTCAGCGAGCAAGATGCATTATTGTCGGCAGAGGCCGCAGTGATGTATTTCTTAGCACCTACATTGTAGAACGTCATGGCGTAGGGGTCGGGGTCGTCGCCTCCAATTTGCCATTCATGCTTACTTTCGGTCGTTATAGCCTGGTTGGCATGACCCACCACATTCGTGTTGTCAGTTGTGGCCATCATGTTGTCGTTATACCAAATGACGTTGTATATCAGTGTCTGGCTCAGGTCAAGCGGGGTGTCGTTGGATTCCGCACCCTTGGCAACAGTGCCGCCTGTCGCATTACGTACGTTCGGCACTCCATACTCTGTTACGCTCGGATTGTAAGGAATATAGCGTACCACCACCTCATCGTCGTACAGGCCGTAGAGGTTTGACAGGTTCTTGCCTATCGTGTCAGGTTTTTCTTCTACTCTTCTCTCATAATCGCCCTTGTCATAGTAGCGGAACTGGTCCTGATTCAGCAGTGGCGTCTTGATGGCGTCAGGTATTCTTGTCGCCCAGTCGTTGCCGTTCACTTCCTCCTGTGTCTGGTTGGCAGAGATGGCAAAGGCACCGCTGTTGGTATATACTTTATAGGTAAAGGTGTGCTCTACATCATCGGTCAGGATAATCTTGCAATTCGGATTATAGCCAGTTTCATTCACAATGTTGGTGGAGTTGCTATTGTTATTAGCAGCAGCTGTAGCATCGGTAGCACCACCTGTCAGGGCGTTATAACTGAAGCCCGTCGTGCCATCCATGCATGTCAGCATATAACCGTCGCTGACACCATCGACAATGTGTGGCAGCAAGGCGTATGTCGTGTTCATGACAGCACCATCAGTCTTGTCGCGACTATATATCTTGACAGCGTATGGGTCTGGCTGGCCCTGCTGTGTCTCAAGGAATTTCCACTGCCACTTCTTGTCATCGCTGTCAACGGTTTCTGGCTTGCTTTCACTTGTGGCGGCATCATAATATATGCCAGGTGTAGATGAGACGGTGGCGTATTGCACATCATGATCATTCAGCTTCATGGTCTGCCATTTGCCCATCAGTATCTTCTGGCCGTCGGCTTCCCTGTCATACTCATAGCGCACATACACCTTACTGTCGGTCAAATCGGCACCATCAAGCGACTCCGTTATCTCGTGGGTACATTCAGCGTCGGAATAGTAGGTGAGGTTTGTGGCAAACGGACTCTTGAAACGGCCGGGAGTCTGTGGCAGCAGGTCACCGCCCGACTTGTAGCGTATGGACTCATTGCCATCATTGTCGATGAATCGGTAGTCATACACCACTGGCCGGTACAGCTTCGTGTATGTCTTAGCCACTTCGGAGCTGGTAGGTGCTATCAGGTCGCCGAACTCACTCATACGAAGGTTCTGGTCGAAGCGTGGCATCAGTTGCATATTGCCGTCGGCATCCTGCACAGCCATCCATGTGGCGTTGGTGACAGACAACTTTCTGCTGTCAAACCATACGCAGTTGTTTTTGTCAACTGTCGGGATGCTGTCGCCAAGCGAGATGGGTGGGTCGCCACTTCCATACACGCCATTCATCACGCCGTCGTCAAGAACTGCTCCCGTGGCATTTGTCTTCATAAACTTCCTGCTGGGTTCAGCGCTGTAGTTCTTTGGCATTATCTGGATATTGTACGGGTCGAAACCGTTGGAGAAGGAGAAATATCCCAAACTATCCTTATCACTAATATACTGAGCAGTTAAGGAATCCTTATATTTAGAGTGCTCGTATGCATTAGGATTCTTGTTATCCCAACTGCCGTCATCTTTCTTTTTAGTCCAGCTGTGTCCTGTATCGCCATAGCCCATCTCATAGTCGATGTTCCAGTTTGGCTTTACATACCACTTCACTGTATCTCCGGGTACACTGTTGGTAAGATACTTCTGCATACCTCCAGCAGGTATGGCGTTCTTGGTTATTTTTGTCCCGTCAGAGGTAGAGGCATACTTGCTGCCCTGCTCAATGAGGAACTCCTTACCTGTCTTTGTGCTTGGGTCGTAGGTCTGTGCATATTCGTCCTTGACAATATAGGTGACATACTGGTCGTTGAGGTTGCCCTTCTTGTCTAATACGTTCTTTGATCCGTAAGGAGGCAGGTTTGTAAGGTCGGTCGAGGTGAAGTCATCGCCACCGATGCGGTCGCTCAGCAGATAATATTGGTGAAAACCTGTACGCTTCTTGGCTGTTACCCAGAAGGCATACTCCTTCACCATGGGGCTGTTGTATGGACGAATGGCCTCATACTTTGCTTCCTTCTGTGGGTCGGTAGGACTGGTGGGCAGCGGCTTACGCATTACCTCCCAGCCGTGCTGGTCGAGCAGGATGAGCACAGGAGTAATGCTGGTTTCCACAAAGTCGAAATAGCCTTCGCCCATGCTGACCGTCTGATACCAGTGTTCAATCTTTTCCCAGCCTTTCTTCGTTTGATGCTCACCAACTTCACTACTGTAGCCATTGTTGTAGCCGTTCCAGCGCTTAGCGTATGCCCAGTTCTCGTAGCAGTGCCAACCGGCTTCCTCTAAGGAGTCTCTTAACAATACTGATGTATTGCTGCCAAACTTCGCTTTTGTGTCAGCTGGTATGGTTGTCGGGTCGCTGTCGTTTTCTACAGCTTTGCTTTCACCATAGACCTTCTTTCTAATGGTGTCCCACGTCTTCCAGTATTGTTCGAAGGAGTTGACCACATAGCGTGAGCCGCCTATCTCGTTGGTTGTCACCAACTGGTACTGTCCTTCGTTGCCAAGCACCATGTATTCCGTAGCCGCAACACCGGTGATGCCAGGCCATGTGAGTGTCGTCACTACTTCCTCATATTCTGTAGGCTGGTAGGTAGCAAAGTAAGCGTTGTACTCGGAACTGTTGGTAATAGGATAAGACTCCGACTGGCGTGACCTGATCTTCACATGGTATGGGTCGCCACGGTCGCCGCCGATGTCGCTCTGCACGTACCACGCCCAGCGGGTACGGGTGCTGGCAGCACCTTCCTGCTGTAGGTCATACTGCTCCTGACCATAGACGAAGAAGTTGCAGTCGCCATTGACGTAAGGATAGATGGCCTTATGGGCTGTCTTGCTAATGCCGTCGCTACCGTCCTCTTCGTTGAACATCTGACCGGCTTCATATTTCAGCAGGTAGAGCTTGCCACGCTTCAGGTTTACCAACTCGTTGACGTCGTAGGTGACATAAACATCGCCAACTTGTCCAATTTTATTATTTGGTAAGGGGGTTGTGCATGCAGGATTAGACCAATAGTAGTAGGTATCTACCAACGGACTGCGGTATTGTGGTGGGAAATACGGTTCGTCTTCAGTCGTGTGTCGGAATGTTACTTGCAGCAAGTCGTGATTTGCCTTATCTATAAGGTGATAAACAATATCCCTTGCTTCCGTTCCTATCAACCTGAACCGTAACTGGTTATAACCGGAGGCGTAGGTTGTGTTTTGAAAGAGCTTGACTGTATTCTCGGCAGTGCTTGAAATGTCGCGTCCGATGTTGAAGTAGGTAGTGGTGATGCCTACACCGTTTCCAGCATCGTAGGTGTCCTCTGTTGCTAACATCACTTCATAGAATCCCGGGTTACCGACGGATTGTTTTGCGATAAACAGTGTGGCATCGTCATCCCAGCTAAGAGCCATATTGTTTGTTGGAGTAGTAGATGAAAGCTTGATGTATTTACCCTTTCCAATATTTACTATTTTCATAGCGTAGGGATCGCTATAATCGAGAGTCCATTGGTAATGAGAGTTTGCAGCATCATCTATTTGACCTTCTTTTATGAGATTCTCTTTACTATATATGTTGTTGTCAGTATTGTCAACCGACGAGGTATATATGTACTCAGCGTTCAGGGTGACATTGTAGTTGCTACCCGAGCCTGCGGGAGAGTCGCCTTCGCCATAGCTATAGCGCACGTAGATATCTTTATTTGCAGTATGGTTGTATGGTGCGTTGGTTATTTTATTGGCTGTATTGTTGCTCGTTGCGTGTTCTGTCGTAGCGTAGTAGTTTACAGTAGCGGTGGCAAGGAACGGGCTGCGGATGATCGTGGGAATGTCCTGCCAAGTTCTCAGCGGCTTGCCCACATACTCGCTGACGGTGGCCTTAATGGCAATGGAGTGGTCGGCACGCATGATGTGGTAGGTGTAGTTCACCTTATCCAAGTCAACCACCCTAATACGGGTTGAGTCTGTGCTATAGATGACGGTATTGCTTGTCGTGCTCCAACCTATATACTTTGGATTTGCAACTGTATTGAACTGTCTCAGCACGAAATTACCTGCATCGGTGCTTTCGTACATGATTTCCCAGGTGCTGATGTCTGACGAACCTGTCTTGTTGGTGTTAAGGGTGGTACCGTCAGCTGCCTCTGTAGCACATCCGACATAGCGGTTATGACTTGCCGTTGCAGGAACTTCTGCAGCTGCCGTTGCCGCCTCACTCGTTGCACGGCTGATAATCTTCAGTTCGTAGGGGTCGCCCATGAATGCCACCATGGCATCAGCAGAGTTCTCGCCTTGATGCAGGTCGCTTTCGGAACCAATGGAAGAACTGCCGGTGATGAAATCGTTCCCAGAATTGTATGCAATGTTCTTTTGCTCTGCCTTACCGTTCACACGCATGGTGTACCAGTGGGCATCTGCATAACTACCGCCTTCGGGAAGGAACTCGAACGGTGCGGCATCTGTGTCTGTTTCGTAGTCAAGCCATATCACACTGCCATTTGCAAGGGCATCGGTGAAAGTGGAGATGGGCTTGCTTGTGTCAGCCTGTTTTACCCCCGCAACATCTTTCTCTGCATAAGCTCCAGTGAATTTGGCATACTTACGTCTCAGCGCGTCGGGAACGTGATCCACAATGCGCTCGGAAACCATGGCATCACTCCAGTTCATTTCTTTGGTAAGGACGGTTCTGGAGCCTTTTGTCTTCAGCTTGAGTGTATAGGTGCGTATTTTATAGAATTTCGTAGGATGAGCACTGGATAAAGCTGAACGCCTAAAGTAAGGTTGGCTTCGTCCGCCGCCATCATTATCCAGATTATCGTAATAAGTATAATATTGACCGTTGTTGGGTTGGTTGATGGTGGGACTTGTAGATTTGCTGGTTCCCTGGTTCATCTTACTTCCAACGAACATATATCCATCACCACCGGGATGGGGCAGCAGACAAAAGGTGTTCAGGGTGGGTGACTCGTATCTGTAGAATCCCACCCATGTGTCATATCGTTGTGCGTCGTTTGCTGCATCTTCGTATGTTGCCTTGCACTCTGCGTATTTTTCCTCTGTCCATTGACCGGCATCTTTGATGTCTGATGGAAGTTTGTAATGCTTGTCATTGCTACAGTCAAACCATAAAGAAGTGGCGCCGACCTTGGACATAAGCGTTGCTCCCGCGTATGGTTTAATAGTACCAGTCTTATCCACATTAGAAATAGCATCTGTTATGTGTAACTCTCCTCCAGCGTATGAGGTCTCGATGGTGATGTTGTAAGGGTCGTTGCCTTTGAACTTAAATCCTAAGAAAACGCCAATAGGTCCCCACTTCGACCAGTTCCAACCGAGCTGCTTCTTGTCATTGGTAGGTATAACGAAGTCGTCGTTGGCCAGATCCTCACCTGATAAACCAGTGGCAAGGGCGTTGGCAACACGGTTGTTACGGCTACGGTTGTAGCACAGGAATTTCTGCTTGCCTGAGTTCGTTATGCCAACGTTATAGTTCGTTGCGCCGTTAAGCTCAAGGATGTCGTTGGTGCCGATATATTCGTAGGTTACATAGATGTCGCTGGGGACATCAGCAGCATCTGTAGAAGTTCCCGCAGGATTTTCAATCTCGTCAGACAGACATGCATACGAGTCTACTGCCGTACACTGATAGATGTAGTACTTTGAACTTACGATTTTGTTGTTATTACTATAGTCATAGAGATAATCGTATGTCCTTTTTTCTGAGATGTAATTTTTCCAATACCTGAAGGTCGTAGCAAGCGGACTTTTGAACTGGTCAGGCAGCCCTACCGTGGCTTCCTCGCTGGTGCATTGCAGCGCCTCGACACGGATGTTGGACTTGTAGTCGCCGGTGTTGTTGTGATTTCTCACGTCAAACGGCTTGGTCAGGATGTGGTACGTCACCTTCTTCGCCCACACCCCGTTCCCCGCGCCGATGACGAGAAGCATCAGCAGGGTAAATATTCGGATGATATGTAGTCTCGTGTTATGCATTACATTCTGTTCAGCAGTTCTGCTCTATCTGGCAGGTGTGAGTTTTCGTTTCGCGGTTATAGTTGATGCCCACGAGCAACAGGCGGTCGGCATGTTGAGCCACCTTTGCCGGATATTGCTTGCGCTTGATCTGATTGATGGCGGCATCGGCATCTTGGTTGAACTTCAACTCTGCGACGATGGCGGGTGAGTCGACATTCTTTCGTGGAATGAGCACGATGTCGGCAAACCCCTTGCCCGTAGGTAACTCCCGATGGATGATATAGTCGTTCTTGGCATAATAATAGGCGAGGCTTATCACGCATGCCAGCGAATTCTCGTTGTTGTACGACAGAATGCTGGTGTTCTCGTCGTGTACCGCCTCGATGGCTCGTGCCACAGCTTCACTATCGCCTGCGAGTGTGTCCTGTAGCAACTGCTTCGACTGCTCCAAGGCTATCACTACTGGTTTCCAGTTGTTTTCCTTGACGGCATTAGCCATTTCGCCAGCTACCTCACGATTGGGGATGTAGCATTCGTCCTCGCGCCAGTCGTAGCCCAGATAACCCAGGTGGATGAGTGCCGTCAGCACGTCGTTCTTGCTACGGATGGTGGACATATCGTTCTGGAATCCTGTGGGGTCAACAGCGCATCGCCCACCTGCCAGCATATAGATGATATCGTCCTTCAAGCCTTCGTAATTCATGTTGATATAGTCGGCCACAGCGGCAAAGGCTCCTGTAGAGGCCCAGAAACTGCGACAACGACGTCGAGAAATAGCCTGCATTACAGAATTAGGATTAAATATCGACGGTTCGTCGCCTATATGGTAGCCGTCGTACCACTTCTCCAGTTCGTCGAAGTCCATATTGTGCTTGGTGGCTAAAGCCCTTACCTCGTCTTTGGTAAAGCCGAAGAACTGAGCCATCTTTCCAGGCTCCACCATAGAGTATTCCGAAAAGTTGTTTAGGGCCGACTCCGTCTTATATTTCTTAACAGGCAGAATACCAGTCATATAGACTCCAGCGAAGACCCTGTAGGCTGCATAGTCCTTGAACATACGGCGCAACCAGTTGACGTAGTTGTCCATAGCCGTAGTGCCAGCCTTGAACTCGCGGCAGATAGCATCCCATTCGTCGATGATGAAGATAAACGGCTCGTTGGTCTTGGCGTTGATGCGTATGAGCAATGCCATCAGGTCATCGCCGTCCTTCACGGGAACATCGGGATAGGCCTCGTGAATGTCGGCCTTCATCTCTTCGTTGATGTGCTGTATAATGCTGTCATCCTTGAAACGGGTAACAAAAGACGTGATATCCAGATAGATGACGGGATACTTATTCAGGTGCTTCTCAAACTGCGGGTCGCTGGCTATCTGCAGGTCGGCAAACAGTTGGCGCGACTCACACGAATGGTCGTAGTAGGCACAGAGCATCTTGGCAGCCATCGACTTGCCGAAGCGACGGCTACGGGTCACACAACTGAAGCTACGCTCCGTAAACAGCGTGCTGTTGACAATGGAGATTAGCCTCGACTTGTCAATGTATTCGCTGTTGCGAACTCTCTGAAATCCTGCATTACCTGTATTTATATATATTCCCATTACGATTGTTTTTTTCAATTACACGTCTTACTTCTTACATCTTCCATCAGACATCTCCCTACCATTGCTCTGTGTATTTGCTTGTATCCACCTCCAGGGTGTACTTCGTGAGGGTGAGGGTGTAGGTATAGCTGTAGCCAGTCTGCCAGTTTATTGACAGCGGACTGGAGGTTATAGTCTTTGTGACCTTGCTCCAGTCATTCCATTCGGCTTCTACAGTAATAGTCTTCGACGATCCGTAGTCGTTTGGAATAACGATGTAGGGGGTGTTGATGGCAAGCGTTCCCAAAGGACCTGCATTATCTTTGTTTGACCAAGTAGAAGTAGTGCCATCAAACGTACACGTGCCCGTTTTGTAGAAATCTTCACCACTGATGGTGATGCTGTTGATTGTCACTGCTGTTCCACTCGCACTCGACAGCTGGAAATAGATGCGGGCGAAGGGATGCTGGAAGGTCAGCGCCACCTGACCTCGCGTGGGTTGGGCAGTGGAGTTTGTACCCTCCTTGTCCTGGTCAAGGGCCAATGCGTAGATGAATTCCTTGGCCACGGTCTGTGTCATGTCGCAGGTGAAATACGGCTTAGGGGTGGTACCGTCAACAGCGTATGTGATGTTGGTGATGTATGCAGGCTGTGCGGCCGGCATATAGGCGAAGAAGTCCAAGGCTCCCTCGGTAGGCCACTTGTGTGTTCCATCTTCGAAGGCCCATGTCGTGGAATTCCAAATAACCTTTTCGTTATCGACATCTGAAGTCTCATTGACCGTCGTTGTTCCTGCATCGTATGCGGTGCAGGTGAAGCTTCCTTCAGTCTGGATGGCAGCAGGGGTGTCGTAGGTCGTGGCACGAGTGCCCTCCATCACCTGCCAGACATCGGTTTTGAAACGTATTGCCCCGTCGTCGGCGGCAGCAGTGCCGTCGTCATTGGAACAACCAGACAGCAGTATAACTGCTGCCAAAAGTAATCCCCCGATGAATATATTTAGACAGGTTATTAGTTTCATCAACTGCAAAAGTACGACATTATTATGAAATAACCAAACTTTTGCGTGCTTTTATGTTACATTGAGTAAAAATCCAATGTAAGCGTCCGACAGAAAATGACTTTTAAGAAGTATGAAATTACTTGACATTAGTTAAGTCGTCAGCAGTTAAGACTTGGCCAACTGACTTTTCCAAAGGTTGATGCTCCGTAGCTGGATTCTGATGCTCATTAGGAAAATTCTGACCATTAGAATTTCGCTGCTGAGCATCAGAATTCCAGAAATCAGCCTCATCTTAGTGGCGGACTCAGCATCCAAATATTTAGCTGCCTACGGCAGGAAATTTTTCGAAAATTGAGTATATGATTGCTAAACAAGTTTTTATCTTACACTTCCTGCACTTCCGACACCAAGCTCAGGTGTAGGAAGTGTAGGAAGTGTAGGTTCTTTTTTTATTACACAAATAGCATCATTTCCTGGCATGGCTCACTCGGGTCCCCCATGTAAACATAAAAAATGAGGACACTTCATAATGTAACTTTCTCCCCGCCTTAGAAAGGAGGGGTCGGGGGTGGTTGATAAATCGCGATTAAAACACGCCTACCCAACCAAATCTGCGAACTAATTCACGAAGCAGGCTGCGATCGCCAACGGGAATGGTGATGGCGATAGTCTCTTGCTCCTTATTGTCACTTGCAGGTTTTGCAGATTCCAACTCATACTGTGTCTGTGCAGCCAGCAGTACTTTTGCAGGCAGACCAATAGCCGACTCTATTTTTACGGCCAACTCAGTATTAAGCGCACGCTTACCGTTCAGCACTTCACTCAAATGCGAAGCCTGAATGCCAACCATCTTGGCGAAATCCTTCTGACTGATTCCGCGTTCCTCCAGTTCTGGTTTAATCATCATACCAGGATGCACAGCTATGAAGGGTGCAGGGTTATCATTTCTTGTTGCCATAATGCGTATCGTCTAAACTTAAAACCGTTATATTTATTCCACCGTCAAATTCTCTAAATAATATGCGTTCCACCATTCCATTTACCACTCGTATGGAACTCATGCCATTGGTTCCTGCCAGTTGTTCGTAATGAAGGAACGAGATAGCTCGCAGGTCGCTTCCCACATCAACCAGTCGCATATAGTTATATGCGGTGGCGAGTGCCTTCATGAACTTCGCATTACGGGTGTATTTCTTATATTTGCTATTACGTCCCGTTGTGATCAATTCTTCCAAGTCCGTGTCTTCAAAGACTACTTTCATCTTCTTTGTCGTAATTTTGCTGCAAATATAATGCAAAATTCCCCAAAATGGGAATATTGCGCGCGATAATTATCACTATTTAACTTCTTTCAACTAGATTGGAACTAAGTGGGGCGTGTCTCCCCGCCTTCTTATTATTGCCGTGCGTTTAGAATTTGATGCTCCACGGCATCGAATTTTATATCCCTTTTTGGTAAATAATATGCCCCGCAGAGGGAAATCGAGACATATTATTTCCTACCGTCGGACATATTATTTACCACCGTTGTACATATTATTTCCCACCGCGAGCGATATTTTAACATCGCCCCGAACATCAAATGTGACCTCACAAGGGGTTTGTCCCTCTGTGGGCTAGCTAAGCCAGGCTCGGCTCCGGGCCAAGCTTGGCTCAGCTTCGGGCTAAGACGTGCTTAGCTCCGTCCCGCGTATCGTGCACATTCAATCAAAAAAAGCCTGCTCCAGCAATCGCTGGAGCAGGAATTGATATATATATACCTCACACGGGGTTGAACCCTGTGAGTTTTGTTCCTTGGTGAGAAAATTAGGATGCGGGGGCAGGGTCAACATTTACTGCTGAAGCTGACCAATTATCAACTGATACATCAACAAACTTAATGAGAGCATTTTCAAGAACAGGATCCAACTTCTCATCGCCAGTATCATTGATTTCCCAGTATCCACCGTCGCCAAGATCAATCGTGTAAGTGTATATTTTGCCAGGTGCCCAATCAAAGGCAACAGGCCACATTGCCCACTTTGTATGACCACTTACATCGTCTTGACTTGCATCAGCAATAACTTCACCAGCTGTCGTGTTATTCTTTATCACCATTCTGATAGCAATATATGAACCTCCAGTTCCAGAAGTTACAGGACTATTTGCCGTTGCTCCAGAATACACAGTTGCCTTTGTTGTTGTTTGAGGTATTAAAATCATATTGAGAGCCTCGACTATATTTGCTTCGACAGCAATAGGCGTAGTGGCAGCATTGTTCAACCATACAGCTTCCGTTTGTGAAGCAGGTATCTGATTGGGATATGAATCAAATGTTACAGAATAAGCAGCTGTCTTTTCTGCTGCTGCGGTCTGATTGGTCCAGTCGCCAGAAAGCAACTGTGCTACATTCTTAGTATCTGTATCACCATCTCCAGCAGGTGCATCGCTAGTGGCTGCATCATTATAAGTAAATGTGGCAGTTCCGTCCACGTTTACAATTTTAAAACCAGAAACTTCAAACTTCAAATTCGGCTGTAAGTTCTTCAATTTAAGAACAATCTTAGCACCAGTATGGCGGAAATTGAGGGGTACACCAGCAGCACCATAAGTGCTTGCAGAACCGCTTGAAGAACCACTTTGTGGTGTATAAGCGCCTGTTTTTGTCTTTCCATCCGTATTGGCATAGATTAAATCGACCTGTTCTGCCACAGTTGTAGATGGTGTGACCCCAAAAGTCTTATAATCTGTTCTTGTTACCTGTGTGCCTGTTGCGGGTGCATAGGCAAAGAAATCAAGCGTTCCAGCTGCAGGCCAATAATACTTTGTTGCAGAATTATAAGTGCTACTACCGGAGTCATACGTAAACTGAACATTGTCAAAATAGGTGTTTGTAGTAGCATCTACTTTGTGTATAGCAGTCACAAAAAATCCCTTGCCAGACTCTTGGAGCGTTGATACATTCTGGTCGGCTGCACGAGTTACATTACCCACCAACGGGCGGAAGCTGATGACCTCGCCTTTATATTCGGCTGTGGTCTCGTCATTACTGCAGGAAGCGAGCGCAAGGGCTGCTGCTGCGAAAAAGAATAATTTTTTCATACTTGTTTTGTTTTAATATGTGAGTAATCTTATTATTAGGTAGTCGTAGTAATATTTTGCAAAGATAGTATAAAAATGGTAAAATGCGTAAAACGAACGGTTAATATTCCTTAAAACGGACAATAATTTTACAAACCAGCCTTACATCGTGACATCGATTTCGACTCCCTGCCAGCCATCGACGCTGGGATGGAAGCCGGAGCCGTTGACAATGGGCTTGGGAATCGGCAGTCCGTCCACTACGATGGTGATGGTATGGTCGTCGCCAGAGGGATCGCCATCAGTGGGGTGCAGCTGGTCGGTGACGTCGACGGTGTAGAACCACTTGGAACCGTCGGCCAGGATGACGTAGACGGTGAGGATGTGGGGATTGATGTCGCCCCCGTCAGCATGGGTGCAGTGGCCGAAAGTGCGGAAGCTCATCTGCAGCGTCGTCTCGTCGATGGGGCCGCCGGAGAAAGCCTGGGTGACGGAGCCTTCGCCGGGGACGGCGCTCTCCATCCATACCGAGGGCGCAAGGCCTGAGAGGGCAGCGCCGAACTGGTTGGAGTACTGCAGGTTAGGCACATTGAGGATGGTGACCGTGACCTCGTAGACGCGGGTGGTGGGATAGAGGGTGATGGTGGTGCGCTTGGGGTTGACATCGGAGGGCGTGGTGATGTCGTCGTCGGTCAGCGTGAAGACGTCGCCAGCAGCACCCCACAGCGGGTCGGGCTCAAGGATGACGTCCTCGCTCGCGGCCCTGTCGGCTCGCGGCATACCGCTACGGCTGAGCTGCGTACCCTCCTCGATGCTGGAGATGCGGGTGTAAGCTTCGAGGGTGGCGATGTCGGCCATGCCACGATAGAGGATGGTCTCGGTGTCGTAGTTGTAGGCTAAGGCACGCCACTTGCCGGGATACAGGCGCACCGTGCCGCCCAGACGGCCGGGGAGGTCGTAGCGAATAGGCTCAGCGGCGGGGCTGTTGAGGTTGTAGAACAGCACCGTCATGCCGACGCCGGGTTTATCGGCGGGGACAGGATAGGAGGGACCCTTGGTACCGTTCGGCCCCGTCCAGTCGAAGACCACGTTCACCTCGACCCACTGCACGCCCTCGTAGTCCAGGTCCTTGTAGTGGCAGCCAGTTAACAAAAGGATTATGAAAGGTAAAAGTGAATAGTGAATAGTGAAAAATTTTCTACCGAACAGACATGCAGGCAGCGTACACAAGCTTTTAAGCCCGTGCTCAACCTTGTTAGTATGTCTTCTTCTTTTACTCATTGTGCGGAAGCAAATTATTCACTTTTCACTATTCACAGTTCCTTTATAATTTCCACTTCAGCGTCACTTCAGCCTTGGTGGGTCCCCACCATTGGCGCTGGCGGGTGGCACGCCACACGTAGCGGTTGCCCATGGGTTCGTAGACTTCGTACTCGCCGCCCTGGAATCCCACGCCGAGTGAGAAGTCAAGGTCGAAGTAACGGCTAATGGGCAGGGAGTAGCCGTACTCCACACCGCCGCCGAAGCCGAGGCGGTTGGCCTGATAGCCTTCGCCGCCCCATTCTACGTCGTAGGTCAGTGCCAGACCATAGATGCCGAGGTGGTGGCCGGAGAAGTTTTGAGTTTTGAGGTTTGAACTTTTGAGCTGGCGAGGGGTGCCGAAATAGCGGCGCAGGGTGACGTAGCCGCCGTAGCTCTGCCAGTAGCGGTGGCGGCTGTTCTTCGAGAGCCACGTGAAGTGGCCGTCGGCAGCCACCGTCCAGCGGTGTCCTAACGACACCTCGATGCCGGCATTGGTCACCAAGGCGAGATCGTAGAGCAGGTTGGTCTTCAGCGCGACGGCACCCGCCTTGTCGGCAGTCTGCACCTTGTCGGCAGTCTGCGCCATGGCGGCAACGGCTACCAGCCATAGGGCGGCAGCCGCCAAGGTGCGGCGGACGGACAGGATGCGGGCGGACAATGCCGTGGACGGGGTGATGCTCATAGTCTCTTCGGTTGGGTAGGGCGTTATTCTTCTTCCACCATCTGGTAGAGGAAGTCGTTATACGGATATTTCTGGACGTGCAGCTCGCGTACCTTATTATAAAGTACCTCGCGCAGCTCGTCGATGTTCTCCTTTTTCTTCGCGGAAATGAACAGTGGTGCGGTAGCAAATTGTTCACTATTCACTTTTCCTTTTTCACTTACTTTCGCCATCCATGTGCGCTTCAACTGGTCCAGCGAGATGTTTTCCCGCGTGGGTTCCGTCAGGTCGTCCTCGTCCTGCGGCGTCCATGTGTAGGCGTCAATCTTATTGAATACCAGCAACGACGGTTTCTCGGCACAGCCCAGGTCGGCCAGCGTCTTCTCCACCACGTTGATCTGCTCCTCGAAGTCAGGATGCGAGATGTCCACGACATGCACCAGCAGGTCGGCTTCGCGCACCTCGTCGAGTGTCGACTTGAACGACTCCACCAGGTCAGAGGGCAGCTTGCGGATGAAACCTACGGTGTCTGCCAGCAGGAAGGGCAGGTTGCCGATGACCATCTTGCGCACCGTCGTGTCTAAGGTGGCAAAGAGCTTGTTCTCGGCAAACACCTCGCTCTTGGCGAGCAGGTTCATCATGGTCGACTTGCCCACGTTGGTATAGCCCACTAAGGCCACGCGAATGAGTCGCCCGCGGTTCTTGCGCTGCGTTGTCTTCTGCTGGTCAATCTCCTGCAGGCGCTGCTTGAGCAGTGTGATGCGCTGCAGGATGATACGGCGGTCCATCTCCAACTGCGTCTCACCCGGTCCGCGCAGACCTACCGAGCCCTTGCCGCCACCCGAGCCAGAGCCGCCGCCCTGACGCTCCAAGTGCGTCCACAGGCGCTGCAGGCGTGGCAGCATGTAGCGGTACTGTGCCAGTTCCACCTGGGTCTTGGCCTCGGCTGTCTGGGCACGCATGGCAAAGATGTCGAGAATCAGCGACGTGCGGTCCAGTATCTTCACCTTCAGCTCTGCCTCGATGTTGCGTATCTGCTTGGCACTGAGTTCGTCGTCGAAGATGACCATGCCCACGGGTTGCGGGGCAGACATGCCCTCCTCAGGTGCTGGGGAACCGGCATCGCGCCATTCGTCGTAGGCATCTTCCTGCTGCTTGATATATTGTCTGATTTCCTCGAGCTTGCCCTTGCCGACATACGTCACCTGACTCGGCCCCTGCACCTTCTGCGTGAAACGCTTCACCGTGACGGCGCCAGCCGTGTCAGCCAGAAACTCCAGCTCGTCGAGATACTCCTTCGTCTTGGCCTCGTCCTGCTGCTGTGTGATCAGTCCCACCAGCACCGCAGTCTCGGCCTTAGCTTCAGAGATTACAAATTCCTTCATGCCTTGTTTTAGTTATTCAACTTGCAAAGATACGATTAAGCGAGCACAAAACAAAAGAATTTATTCTTTTTTTTGTCGAGCGAAAGTATCTTCGCCATTTTTTTAATGGCAAAGATACGATTAAGTGAGCACAATACAAAAAAAATTATTCTTTTTTTGTTCTTTTTTCTTCGCCAGTCCATTTTTTCTTTGTATTTTTGCGGCCATATTACAAACACAATTTTATTTAAAAGACTTATGAGACTAATTATTGAATCCAACTATCAGAAAATGTCACAGTGGGCTGCCGAGCACGTCATCCGTCGCATCAACGAGGCTCAGCCTACGAAGGAAAAACCGTTTGTACTGGGTCTGCCCACGGGAAGCTCTCCCGAAGGTATGTATGCCTGTTTGGTGAAAGCTAACAAGGAAGGTCGCGTGTCGTTCAAGAACGTGCTGACGTTCAATATGGACGAGTATGTCGGTCTGCCCGAGGAGCATCCCGAGAGCTACCACTCGTTCATGGCCCGCAACCTGTTTGACCATATCGACTGTCCGAAGGAGAATATCCACATCCTGAACGGCAACGCTGAGGATCTGGCTGCCGAGTGTGCTCACTACGAGGAGATGATCAAGGAAGCTGGCGGTGTTGACCTGTTCTTGGGCGGCATCGGTCCCGACGGACATATTGCCTTCAACGAACCCTATTCGAGCCTGACCAGCCGTACACGCGTCAAGACGCTGACGACGGACACAATTATTGCCAACTCGCGTTTCTTTGACAACGATGTCAACAAGGTTCCCAAGCTGGCACTGACAGTAGGTGTAGGTACGGTGATGGACGCCAAGGAGGTGATGATCCTGGTGAATGGCCACCACAAGGCCCGCGCCCTGAAGGCTGCTGTAGAGGGTGCTGTCACGCACGAGTGGACCATCTCAGCCCTGCAGATGCATCCTCATGGCATCATCGTTGCCGACGAGCCTGCTACGGACGAGTTGAAGGTCTCGACTTACAAGTACTTCAAGGATATCGAAAAAGACAACCTGATCTAAGGGTATAAGGTAATAGTGAAAAGTGAAAAATTTGCTACCGCTCAGTTTTATTACAACTAAAGGCGGTAGCAAATTTTTCACTTTTCACTATTCACTTTTACCTTTTTAATTTAAAGGAGTTTTCAATGCTGTTGACTTCGGCATTGAACGCTTTGTCAATCTTCAGACGCTGTTCAATGGTGGTGCAGCTATGAATGACCGTCGAATGGTCACGGCCTCCAATGAGCTGGCCGATGCGCGAGGCGGGCATCTTGGTGTACTTCTGAGCCAGGTACATGGAAATCTGGCGCACAAGGACGTAGTCGCGCTTGCGGCTCTTGCTGAACACCTGCTGCTGCGAGATGTTGTAGTGGTCGCACACCTTCTCCAAGATGTCGTCGATGGTCAGCGGCTTGTTGTCGACCTTCACGGCACGCTTGATGACGCGCTCCGCCAACCGCAGGTCAACGTTGCTGTTGTAGACTACGGAATAGGCCAGCAGAGAATTGATGACACCCTCCAAGTCGCGCACGCTGCCATTGGCGGTCTCGGCGATGAACTGGATGACATCCTCTGGAATCTGGAGTCCGTCACGGCGGCACTTCGCCTTCAGAATGTCGATGCACAGCTGTACGTTGGGCTTTTCAAGTTCGGCAATGAGTCCACAGGCAAAGCGTGTGAGCAGGCGGTCCTTCATGCCCTGCAGGTCCACGGGAGGACGGTCGCTGGCCAGAATGATCTGCTTACCGTTGCGGAACAGGTCGTTGAAGATGTGGAAGAAGGTATCCAGCGTCTTGGGTGACGTGGCCCACTCCTGGATGTCGTCGACAATGAGGACGTCGATGGTCTGGTAGAAGCGGATGAAGTCGTTGACAGTGTTCTGTCGTGTGGCATCGGTAAACTGCACCTGGAACAAGCGTGCCGATACATATAGGACGCGCTTCTGCGGGTACATCTCTTTACAACGTACGCCAATGGCATTGATGAGGTGTGTCTTACCGCATCCTGAGGGGCCGAAGACGAAGAAGGGGTTGAACGTCGTCTTTCCCGGATGCTCGGCTATGGAGAGTCCCACGGTACGCGGCAGCTTGTTGGAGTCGCCCTCGATGAAGCTTTGGAATGTCTTATGGATGTCAAGCTGCGGGTTCAGGTCCTGCGGCAGGGCAGCATCAAGCACCGTGGGCGACTTGTTGACGCGTGACAAAGGCTGTGCTTCAGTGATGTTGACAGGCTCGCTGCCTTCTTCATCGACGGTCAGCTTGTGCTTCTTGTCGACGACAATGCGGTAGTTCAGTTTGACATCGGTACCAAAACAGCGGCAAAGAACTTTGCTCAGCAAGGTGACATAGTACTGCTCCAGATACTCGTACACGTACCTGCTTGGTACCTGTACCAGTAAAGTCCGGCTGTCTTGATCGTATTGCTCAAAGACAATAGGCGCGAACCATGTTCTGAATTGCTGCTCCGTGACGTTCTCCTTAATCAGATGAAGGCAGTTGTCCCAAAGCGCCTTTGGACTATTCTCCATGCGGCGTGTTACTTTTTTTTAGCTATTTTAGTTATTAATGAATGAAATGGTTTAATTGATTTCGTTTGCAAAGGTCGTACTTTTTTTTGAAATATACAAATCTGTATTTTTTCTCGTTTTCTATGGCGAAGGTTGTAACTTGCTTATTACTCGGCTTTTAAACCGGATTCTAAAAAACTGATACAGGGCAGGCTCTTGCAAATTTCCAAGCTTTTGAATGTCAGTTGTTTGCGTAAAAATACACAGCGCTGGCATCCTGTGCATTGGAATACCAATGAACCCTTGAAAAGTCATGCAAAATCAAGCACTTGGGGACGTTGTGCGAAGATAATTTGCAGGCGGTATACTATTTAGACGAAATAAAAATTATGAAGAATATTTATTTATCTTTCTTACCGAAAATGGAGAAATGGACGTAGCGTTTGGGATGACTCTTCAGGTCAACCATCAGCGAGTCGGCATCGGCGACCGTCTGGTTCAGATGGTTGTACAGTGAGGCGTCGCGCATCAGCAGTCCCAAGGTGCCCTGGTCGCTGTTGAGCTTGCTCGTCAGTTCATGGACATTGGCCAGTGTCTGGTTGACGCTGGCAGTCATGGCGGCGACGTCAATGGCAGCCAGATTGGATGTCAGCTGCTGGGTATTGTCCAGTACACCGTTGGTCTTCTGCATCATGGCCGGCATTTCGCGGTTGAGTGATGCCGACAGGGTCTTCAACTCACGGCTGGTGCTGTTGAGGTTGCTTGTCATGCCTTCCACATTGTGCAGCGTATTGCTCAGCGCGGGGTCGGCCAACAGCGTATTCAGGCTTGTCAGAATGCTGTCAAGCTTGGGCAACATAGCCTCAATAGCAGGAATCATGTAGCCCACCTTGCTCATCAGTCCCAAACGTTCTGCGCCAATGATGGTGTCGCCTTCAGCAAGCAGGTCTAAGGGGTTTTCGCCCAGGACAAGGTTGATTTTGATATTACCCAAGAGGTCGCTGTCAATTTCTGCCCGTGAACCGCGTGGCAGGCGCATGTTATTGTCGAGGCTCATTTTGGCGACGATCTTCTTCTGATGCGTATAGTCATAGTCAATTTCGGTGACAACGCCCACCTTAAAGCCATTGGCATAGACAGGCGATGAGGATGACAGGCCGCTGACATCATTAAACTCAATATAATAGGAGTCATCGGTGGAAAATAGTGTCAACCCCTTCAGGAATTTGAGACCATAGAACAATATCACTACGCCGGCAATGGCTACCAAAGCTATTTTCACCTCTTTTGTAAAGAACTTCGCCATCATATTTCAATTTGTTATTACTGTTTACTTTTTCGCTTTCCTTTGCTTGTATTCTTGTATTGCTGCATGCACGTCTACCCGCTGGCCATTCTTGAAAGCGATGACAAAGGCCTGCGGGAAGCGGTCGTTGAGGGTGCGGCGCAACTGATTAATCTCGTTATAGTCGGTAGAGGCACCGGCGGTATATTTAAACATACCGTTCTCGCGATAATAGTCTGTATTCTGCACGCCCTTCAACTGCGGATCGTTGGCCTTCAACTGAACAGAGGCTGCCAACAGTTGCACCTTGAAAATGGGCGCATCCGTTGCAGGTGCCTGAGGTTTCTCTTGTATGACTGCGGGCTTTTCCTGTATTTTCTCCTGAACAACAACAGCTGGCTTTTCTTGCACCACCACGGCTGGTTTCTCCTGTACAACAGCAACTGGTTTCTCCTGTACAACGACAGCGGGTTTCTCCTGTACGACAACGGCGGGCTTTTCCTGTACCACAACAGCAGCGGGCTTCTCCTGAACGACGACAACAGGTTTCTCCTGTACGACGGGAGTGGCTTTGATGATGGAGTCTGCGTTGGGAGCTAAGTTCTGTGTGCTTTGGGTTGCCTTTCCTTCACGGGCGTCAGCCAAGTCCTGCATCACCTTGCTTTTACGGCTGTCCCGTTTGGAAACCTTTACTTCCTCGCGAGGCTTTTCCTGAGGAAGGACGTTTGGGGTATCCGCCACGCTCACCTTAACGGGTGCTGCTTGGCTGGAACGATGATGCTTTTGTTTGTAGTCGACAAAGGCCTGGTAAATACCTGATGCCAGACGGCTCACACCAGCGCTCGAATGGAGAAACTGCTCCTCGTCGGGTGTCGAGATGAAGCCCAGCTCAATAAGACAGCTTGGCATGGAGGTTTCGCGCAAAACGAGGAAGCCTGCCTGCTTGACACCTTTATTCTGACGTCCAGCAGAGCTACAGGTACGCTGTTGGACGAATTTTGCCAGTTCGACGCTTTGCGCCATGTTGTGGTCTTGGATGAATTCAAACATGATGTAGCTTTCCGACGAGTTGGGGTCAAAGCCCTGATAGCGCTGTTTGTAGTCTTTCTCTATCAGGATGACGGAGTTCTCACGCTTGGCTACATCCAAATTGTCGGCAGCCCGGTGCATACCTAAAGTATAGGTTTCCATGCCTCGTGAGATACGTCCTTTAGGCAGGGCGTTGGTATGAATTGAGATAAACAAGTCGGCCTTGTTACGATTGGCAATGTCAGCACGGGTATGCAGAGGTACAAAGACATCGGCCTTTCGGGTGTAGACCACCTTGACGTCAGGGCAGTTGTTTTCTACCAGTTTGCCAAAAGCCAGCGCCACATTCAGGTTGATGGTCTTCTCTTTCGTAATAGATCCTACAGCACCGGCATCGTGGCCACCATGGCCTGCATCAATGACCAATGTAAACTTGGCATTTGCAGCCTGCAGCGTCACTGCCAGCAATAATAATCCTATCAGAACCTGTAGTTTTTTTCTCATTTCGGGTGCAAAATTACTGTTTTCCCGTGAAATACCAATGCGTTACGACTGAGTTTTATCATTTATTAAGTGTAATTCCACACCAGCACCCGCACAGTCGCCACCCATCGGCGGATTGAGCTTGGTGATGGTCAGGTCCAGTGTTGCCGTCTGTGGAAACTTCTTGAATACAGCCTCGGCAATGCGCCCCGCCACATGCTCCACGAGCTGCGACGTTGCCAACATCTCCAGTTCAATGATGTTATACAGGGCGCCATAGTCCATCGTCACCTCCACCATGTCATGCTCCATGGCATAGCTCACATCAATGGAAGCACGTGCCGAGACCAGGAAGTCGGTACCTACGACCTGTTCCTGTGGCAGTACGCCGTGGTAGGCATGGAAACGAGCCTCCTTGATAAATACGTATGAACTTTCTACCTTCATATCTTCATTCTTAACTTAATATGTTTATCCGCAACGGGATGAGCCGCAGTTCTTACAGATGAGGCAGCCCTCCTGGTACACCAGACTTTCGCTGCCGCAGTTCGGACACTTCTGGCCCTTGGCCTCGGTGCCGTCCTGGATGTATTTCTTCAAGGCGCGCTCTACGCCGACCTTCCATGTGTTGATGCTCTCCGACTTCAGCTGCAGCGACGATACGAGCTTGATGACGTGGTCGATGGGCATGCGGTAGCGCAGCACGCCGGAAATGAGCTTGGCATAATTCCAGTATTCGGGGTTGAACTTCTCCGAAAGGCCCTCAACGGTAGTTTTGTAGCCGCGCTTGTTCTCAAACTGGAAGTCGTAGCGCTTCGTGCCGTCGTCATTTATCTGCTTGATAATCTTACCCTTGGTAACGGTCTTGGGCAGCACAATGCCCTCCTCGTCATCTTGAAGACCCGTGAAGATCTCGTAAGGATAGCCGTCGAGCAGTCCGACGAAGGCCACCCACTTGTCCTTGTTGTTCTGGAAACGCACCACGTCGCACTC
>JAEEGF010960392.1_pt1 | contig 24600 bp, 20 predicted proteins | sample 9134171 | NCBI WGS metagenome assembly JAEEGF01 (sample SAMN16246542, study PRJNA631951) | gut metagenome | biome: gut microbiome; feature: rumen; material: AP-attached | host: Bos | place: Iran: Karaj | collected 2018-10
AGGCTATCAAGATTCCTGCATCTGTAGCACCTAAGTTCAAGGCTGGTAAGGCTCTTAAGGATCTTGTAAACAAGAAGTAATTTTTTACGAACATAGAGGAACTGTTTGTGGAGTAATCCATGAACAGTTCCTTTTTCGTTGCAAATAAAGACAAAAATATCAGACAATTCTTTTTATTTTTGTGCAATTTATCGATTTTTATTGAAAAAAAGGCAGCAATTATATAAAATATTGATATATGCATCATATAATTGGCCCGAAAAATATACTACTTGTGGAGAAAACAAGATGACATTTGAAAGAAGCTTTGAGAATTTTGTTCAGATATTATCCGAAGAAGATGTAACTCCTGAAATAATACCCAGTGCATTGGCAGATATTTCCAAGGAGTATTCTGTGCGTGCTATTGTGGCCAATGTTGCTGATAATAAAGAATCTGACAGGGCAAAGGAGCCGGAGATGGTATTTCCTCTGTTCGGGCCTCCACCTGCCAATGAAGCTCCCGCATATCTTTTTAAGCATGGTTATGCAGGGAAAAAGACCATTACCTATAACATTTACCTCAAAGAGGATAAATCCTGGAATGAACAGGAATATAAGAGTTTTGCCATAGTTATGGATATTCTCATTATCCATATGGAGCGCTTTTTGCTGGGCAAGTTTGTCTACGACAGCTCTATGACTCAATATCTGACAGGTCTTCCCAACTCCGGAGGATTTCTTGCTTTTGCGGGAAAGCTTTTCGAGACCAGGGAAATCATGAACTACGATTCCTTCTATTTCAACATAAAGAGCTACGGCCTTATTAGCAGAAGATATGGACTTGCCGAGGGCGACGAGATCATGAAGCGCTACGCGGCTAAACTCAAAGAATTTTGCGAGCCGGATGAGATCATTGCGCATTTTGGCGGCGATAATTATACAGCCCTCATTAAGAGAGAAAGATCAAAGAAATTTTTGAAATTTATTTCTGCTATACCCGTTTATGGCGAAAAGAACGGCAAAAGAGATGAGATCAAGCTCTCTGCAGTAACAGGTATCTATACTGTTGATGAGTCCCTTAAGGAGCCCGGGCAGCTTATCTCCAGAGCCATTATGGCCTGCAATTATGCCAAGAATGTGGCAAATAAGCCTTATGTCTATGTGAATAAGGCCATGAGCACAAGAATATACAGACAGAAGCAGATTGAGGACAGATACGAAGAAGCGCTGGAAAACGACGAGTTCAGGATCTATCTCCAGCCTAAGGTAGACATCATGACCGGTGAGATAATCGGTGCTGAGTCCCTGGCCAGATGGTTCTGCAATGGTGTGGTTCTTTACCCTACAGAGTTTGTTCCAATCCTGGAGCAGGAGGGCATGGTTGCTTCTCTTGACCTTTATGTTCTCAAGAAGACCTGTGGTTTTATAAAGAGCTGGATTGACAGAGATATTGAACCTATTCCTGTATCAGTAAATTTCTCCAGAAGAGATCTGAACTACAAAAATCTGGCAAAAGAAATTGTAGAGATCATCGACAGTACCGGAGTTGAGCGCAAGTACATTCAGGTTGAGGTCACAGAGACCGCCAGCGAGGATGAGAGAATCCTCATGACCAACTTCCTCAAAGAACTCAAGAGAAACGAGATCAAGACGGCCATCGACGATTTTGGAACCGGCTATTCGTCTTTATCTACCTTAAGGGACTTCCCTGTTACCATGATAAAGATTGACAAGTCTTTTATCGATAATGAAGAGATAAACGACAACGATGTCATAGTTCTTAGAAATATCATTTCCATGGCCAAGGAACTTGGAATTGAGGTACTTGCAGAGGGAGTAGAGAGACAGGATCAGGTAGAACTCTTAAAGACGGTAGGGTGCAGATTTGTACAGGGATTCTTGTATGATAATCCACTTACTGACAAGGAATTTGAGAAACGATTATTAAAGAGGATATATTCTTAATAGCATAGATAGGCGATTCTAAGGAAAACGTTTAGGTTAATTTTTTATATTTTTTTAATAATTTAGCTGTTCACATTTTGTTCACAAAGTGTTACACTAACTTTTGTTGTCGCACGAAGTCTGCGACTTATGAGAGGGAAAAATATGAAAAAAGAAGTCAAAGTATCGCTGGGGTGTAAGTCCCAAATCGTGCAGTTCATTAACATGAACTCCAAGTCCTCCTGTGAGATCGACGTTCAGGACGGACACAGCTACATTGATGGAAAGTCAATTGTAGGTCTATTATCACTTAATCTTTTTAAACCACTTGATGTAACTGTAATAGGAGATGATAAGAAGATTTCAGATCTTATCCAGAAATACGGTTCACATCAGCTACTGGTTGGATGAATAAGAAAAGACTCATGATTCGCGAATCATGAGTCTCTTTTTTTACTTATCAATCCATTCTCTGCTTGCCCCAGAAGAATAGAGCAACTGTGCCCGGGCCGGTGTGGCTTCCGATGGTGGTTCCGATGCTGTAAATTCTAACCTTACCCTTCATATTGGGGAATCTGCTTTCAATCATATCTGCAACTGCTCGTGCATCCTCGTAGCAGTCTGAATTGGAGATAAAACACTCTCCGGAATAGTTAAGTCCATCATTGGCAAGTTCTGCCATTTTATCAACCTGAGCCTTCATAACGGCTTTTTTGCCTCGGATTTTGGAACGAACGATAAGATGTCCCTGATAATCAACGTTCATTAGAGGGCAGATGTTCAGGGCGTTTCCGATGGCGCCTGCCACCTTGGAAACACGGCCGCCTCTAACCAGATACTTAAGATCTGAAACGAAGAACCAGTGCTGAGCTTCAAGTCTGTGCTCAATTACCCATTTGTAAACATCTTCAATGCTCTGGCCTGAATCCCTGAGGTCTGCCAGCTTATCCATAAGAAGACCGTAGCCTGCAGATGCTGCAAAGGAATCTACTACGTAGAGCTTGCTGTCAGGGTATTTCTCAGAGAGCTGATCTCTTGCAATAGTAGCAGAGTTAAGAGTTCCTGAAATACCTGAGCTCAGGGTCAGGTGAAGAACATCTTTACCCTCCTTAAGAAATCCCTCAAAGTATTCAATATATTCACCAACGCTAACCTGTGAAGTGCTGGTCATGGAACCCTGAGCCATTCGGCTATAGAATTCCTTGAAGGATATTGAATGTCCAAGGTCATCCGGATACTCTTTTCCATCAAGCTGGAAATGGAAACAGATGTAGTTTATATCTCTTCTGATAAAATGCTCCTGATCCAGATCTGCAGTGGAACAGCAGCTCAATACAAATTTATCCATAAAAAATCCTCTTTTCAAATTATTACAATTAATTATAATACCTTAATTTTAAGCTATGGGCAACAAGGGAGGATTTTTTTGTCATGGTCAAAAAAATGACAATAAAATCCACTTTAGAATAGAGGAGGCATCTGATAAAATCATGCATATGAGTAATCATAAAGAAGATGTCTATCAGAAACAAATAAACAGACAGTACTTTGGTCTTATTTTTACAATGGTCTTTGTCATCGCAACGCTGGTGGCAGGATCCTTGTACTTCAGGTTTTATAAAGCGGATCTTGTTGGGCAGGCTGAAGCCCATGAATACGATAAATATTTTTGTCTTATAACTGATAATAACAGGTCAGATTTCTGGCAGTCGGTGTATAGGGGAGCACTGGAGGCTGCAAAAGAAGACAATATATATGTGGATCTGTTGGGAGAGAATCTGTCGGGGGACTATTCACTGGAAGAACTTATGAAGGTTGCCATTGCCTCAAAGGTGGATGGCATTATTGTCTATGCCAATGAATCTCTGTCCATGACAAGACTGATTAACGAGGCTGTAAACGAGGGAATCCCTGTGGTGACCCTTTACAGCGACAGTACCCGATCTGACAGGCTCAGCTTTGCGGGAGTCAGCGGCTATGGCGTGGGCAAACTCTACGGCAAACAGATCATCAATATCATCAAGGAAAAGAGACGGCAGGAGCTTCTAAACTCTGAAAAGCTTCTGGGCAGAGAAAAGGTCAAGATATCTGTTCTGGCCAATACTGATTCTCAGGATGCCGGCCAGAATATCATTATTTCCTCCATGCAGGATGCCATCAGGGAGGAAAATGTCACAGATTCTGAATTCGAGGTTTCCATAGTTGCAGTAGACAATACCAATACCTTCTCCGTAGAGGAATCCATCAGGGATATTTTCATGCAGGAAGAGATTCCCGATGTGATCGTGTGCCTCAATGAGCTTAACACCATCTGCACCTATCAGGCGGTGGTTGACCTCAACAAGGTTGGTGAAGTCAATATTCTGGGCTATTACGCCTCGGAAGAAATCATCAATGCCATAGAAAGAGGCGGCATTTACGCCACTGTTTCCATAGATACCAGGCAGCTGGGGGAATACAGCGTTCAGGCCCTCACAGATTTTTACCAGTTCGGAAATACCAGTGAATACTATGTGGCGGATACAACCCTTATAAATCAGGAAAATGTCCAGAGCTACATAAAGAAGGAGGAAGACGATGAATAAGTTTCTAAACAGTCCCCTCCAGACCAAAATCATCAGTGTTTGCGTTTTTGCCAATATGCTGGTTTTCGTGGTAAATATCTTCCTGATTTTGGGAATCAACAGTATGTCCAAGGATATGGAAATGGTATATCAGGGAAACAGAGCCCTTAATCAGCTGTCTGACGCACTGGACAGTGTTCAGGACTCCATGACGGATTATCTTACGTCAAAGACCAGTGATTCCCTGGAAAACTATTACATCAATTCCCAGAGGTTTTTGGACCTGACAGAGAATCTAAGCGATAAGGTCACAGATCTTTCCTACAACAGGATGGAGAGAAATATCAAATACATGTCCGGGAAATATCTGGATGAGGTGGAGCAGACCATAGAGGCCAAGCGTGGACGAAATGTAGAAAAATACCGCACCTACTACGAGAGGTCCACACAGCTCCACGACGTTATAACGGACTACATAACGAACCTTAATCTGGAACTCTTTGTCCAGAACTCAGAAAACTTCAGTGCACTGCTGCGGGCCTTTAAGCTCTTTGAGATTGTGGCAGTCACTGTGATGACACTGGTAATGATTGGAAACGTCATAATCATTACAGGCTTTGTTAAGACCATGATCCTGCCCCTTAAGAGGCTTTCTGACTCGGCGGATGAAGTGGCGGATGGAAACTTTGACATAGTACTTCCGAGAGTGGCCTATAATGATGAGGTTGGAATTGTTATCGGCGCCTTTAATAAGATGGTGCTGAGTATCAGAGACTACATTGAAAAGCTCAGAGAGAGTCTTGAAAAAGAAAGAGATATGCAGGAAAAAGAACTCACCATGGAGGCTCATCTTAAGGATGCGCAGCTTAAGTACCTGCAGGCTCAGATAAATCCGCATTTTTTGTTTAATACCCTAAATGCGGGAGCGCAGCTGGCTATGATGGAAGGTGCCGACAGGACCTATGAGTATGTTCAGACCGTGGCAGATTTTTTCCGCTATAATGTGAAAAACCACAATGGTACCGTAAGACTTCGGGAAGAGGTGACCCTGGTTGATAACTATATTCAGATCCTGAACGTGAGATTTTCCGGGGATATTGGGTACAGCAAGCTGGTGGATGAAAGACTTTTGGATTTTGAGATGCCCAATATGATACTGCAGCCCATTGTGGAGAATGCCGTAAACCACGGTATCAGGGAGATGGCCGGGGACGGAAAGATTGTTCTTAAGGTTTACAGGGACGATAATATGCTGTGTATCAGTATCATTGATAACGGCAAGGGCATGAGCAAAGAGACCATTGACGAGATTCTCTCGGGGACAATGAACCACGTGGAGAATCGCTATGATAATAATGGAATTGGAATGGACAATGTGATTTCAAGACTTCGTCTTTTTGCCGGAACTGAGGATGTGCTTCAGATCTTCAGCGAAGGGGAAAATAAGGGGAGTGAAGTGCGGATAACATTGCCACTTGGGGAGAAGAAGTATGTACAGAGTAATGCTGGCTGATGATGAGGGAATAGTAATTGATTCCACTAAGTTCATAATTGAGAAGGAATTTGGCGACAGCTGCCAGGTGGAGTTTGCCAAGACCGGCCGAAAGGTAATAGAGCTTGCGGAGAATTTCAGGCCGGATATCGCCATCATAGACATTCATATGCCCGGCATAAACGGTATAGATGCCATAAGGGAGATGAAGCGTTTTTGCAGCAATACCATCTTTATCGTCATGTCTGCCTATGACAAGTTTGATTATGCCAAGGAAGCCATAAAGCTTGGAGTCCTGGAATACATCACAAAGCCCATGGAAAAGACCAAGGTGGTAAATGTCATCAAGAAGGCCATGGTGCAGATAGACAGAGCCAGGGAAAAGAGAACCAACGAGCTTCTCATAAAGGAGAAACTTGAGACGGTGGAACCCATAATCGAAAACGGTCTTATCTACGATATTCTGCTGCAGGAGCACTTTGAAGAAGACATCGACAACTACAGGACCATCCTTGGAATAAATGAAAATTACGGCTATATGATGGCCATTGTCTGCGGTGATTCCCAGGAGGGAAATCATATGACCAACGCCATCGGAAGTTCCGTCAGAATCTCAGGCAAGTACCAGGAAATCAGAGAAGGTGTAAAGAACTTTTTTGACTGCAAAATAGGAAACGTAATGGCCAACAAGATTGCGGTGCTGATTCCCATGAGCCAGTCCAAGATGGACTATAACACCAGAACAGAGCTTATAGACAGAGCCAGAGAGATGGCGAGATTCTTAAGAAAAAGAACCGATATCAGCTTCAGAGTTGGTATAGGCGGCGTTAAGCCCTTAAAGGAGCTGGGGGATTCCTATAAGGAGGCATTAAATGCCCTTATAGCCACAACAGCTTCAGTGGCTCACTCAGATGACCTTACCATAAACTGTCAGTATGAGGATGGCTATCCAAAGGCCCTGGAGAAACCGCTCTTTGACGCTGTGACCAAGGGCGAGATCAATGAGACCACGGTCATTGCGGAGAAGTACGGAGACTGGATGTGTAAGAAGGCCATGGACGGAGACCTCATGTCCATGAGGCTTAAAGTTCTGGAATTTTCTCTTTATGCGGAGCACATTGCTTACCAGAACGGCGGCCAGACTTACAGATATTCCAGCAGGAACAACTATCTGCCTGAAATAATGGCCATAGACAATCCTGAGGACATTAAGAACTGGTTCATGGAGAAGGTCACAAGTGCCTGCAGGGACGTGGTCAGCAAGAGACAGGAGCGCTCCGGAAATATCATAAAGACTGCCAAGGATTTTATCGATGCCAATTATCACAAGGACCTTTCCCTCGATGATGTTTCAAGGGTTGTGAATATTTCTCCTTATTATTTCAGCAAGATATTCAAGGAGGAGAGCGGCCTTAACTTTATCGAATATCTCACGGATATTAGGATCGACAGAGCCAAGAAGCTACTGGAAAATTCCGGAATGAGTGTAAAAGAAATATGCGCTGCCTGCGGTTATTCAGATCCGAACTATTTTAGCCGCAGCTTTAAGAAAAAAGTAGGTGTTACTCCGACGGAGTATAAAGAGCGATATTAAATAAGAGATGGTGGATATGAAAAAAAGGTTAAAGATTGGGGTTGTAGTTTTTTTGATTATGGCTCTTTTCCTGGTGGGGTGCCAGAGTACCGCCAAGGAGAGTGTAGGTTCTTCCAAGGCAAGCAGTGACAAAATACAGATTGGTCTTTGCTTTGACTCCTTCGTAATAGAGAGGTGGCAGAGGGACAGGGATATTTTTGTCTCCACAGCCAAGGAGCTTGGGGCTGAGGTCAATGTTCAGAATGCCAACGGGGATGCTGCAAGGCAGAAGGAACAGATCGATTACTTCATAAAAAAGGGAATGGATGTCATTGTCATCATAAGCATTGACGGTGAGGCAATTCTTGATTCCGTCAAGAAGGCGCAGGATGAGGGCATTCTTGTTATAGCCTACGACAGGCCCATTGCCAACGCAGATGTGGACCTGTATATCTCTTTTGACAATGAAAAGGTCGGAAGGATGATGGGGGAAGCCCTGGCGGAAAATGGCCTCACCGGCGGCAAGGTTGTGATGATCTGCGGATCGCCAACTGACAATAATGTGCCCATGGTGGAGAAGGGCTTCAGGGAAGCCATGGAAGAAAATAGCAATGAAATCCTGGATGTTTTTTACGCGGATGGATGGAAGGCAGAGGCAGCAGGTAACTATGTCTACAGCAACAGTGAGCTCATAGAACAGGCCGACGCCATAATGTGTGGTAACGACGACCTGGCCAGCAGAGTGGTATACGCCCTGTCGGAGAAAAGACTTGCCGGTAAAATTATGGTGGTGGGACAGGATGCGGACCTTGAGGCCTGTCAGAGAATTGTTGAAGGAACCCAGCTTATGACGGTGTATAAGCCCATTGAGCAACTGGCAAAAAAAGCAGCGGAATCAGCCATAGGCCTTGCCAGAAAAGAGAAGCTCTCAGAGGAAAACATATCCGAATATGACGACGGCTCCCATATAGTGCCATATCTTAAGATAGACCCTGTCAGCGTTACCAGCGCCAACATGGATGAAGTCATAATAAACAGCGGCTTCCATCTTCGGGAGGATGTTTATCTTAACGTCCAATCCAACTAAGATTAGCGACAATAGCATAATATTAATAAAAAACAGCCTGCCGGCAAAATAATGCTAGCACGGCTGTTTTTTTATTGCCTGTGCTAGCCAAAATGTGCTGGACTTCGCAAGTTATTGCGGTTTTTGCTGTGTTAAATTCTTAATTGTCAAAGGAACACAGACAAATACATTTCAAACACATATTGTTGGAGGGTAAGAAAAATGAAGAAAAAGTTATTGAGTGTATTTCTAACTGCTGCTATGGCTGCATCATTACTGGTTGGATGCGGAAGCACATCTGCTGAACAGGTTGCCGGAGCAAAAAGAGCTGAAAACGGCAAGGTAGGTGTTGCAATGCCTACAAAGGATCTCCAGAGATGGAATCAGGACGGCGCAAACATGGAGGAGCAGCTCAAGGCAGCAGGCTACGAGGTTGACCTTCAGTACGCATCAAACGACATCGCAACTCAGGTTTCTCAGATTGAGAACATGATCAGTTCCGGAGCACAGGTTCTGGTTATCGCTTCTATCGATGGTGATTCACTTGGAACTGTTCTCGCACAGGCTAAGGAAGCAAAGATTCCTGTAATCGCTTATGACCGTCTTATTATGAATTCCGACGCTGTATCATACTACGCAACCTTTGATAACTACATGGTTGGTACAAAGCAAGGCGAATACATCAAAGAGCAGCTTGATCTTGACAATGCTGCAGGCCCATTCAATCTTGAGATCTTCACAGGTGATCCCGGTGATAACAATGCAAGATTCTTCTACGGCGGAGCAATCGATGTTCTTAAGCCATACATCGAAAGCGGCAAGCTTGTAGTTCAGTCAGGACAGGTTGATTTTGACAATGTTGCAACAGCTAACTGGTCCACAGAGAATGCTCAGTCAAGAATGGATGCCATCATCTCAGCAAACTATGCAGACGGAACAAAGCTTGATGCAGTTCTTTGCTCAAACGATTCAACAGCACTCGGCGTAACAAACTCACTTGAAGCTAACTACACAGGCGCATGGCCTATCATCACAGGTCAGGACTGCGACGTAGCAAACGTTAAGAACATGATCGCTGGCAAGCAGTCAATGTCTATCTTTAAGGATACACGTGATCTTGCAGCACAGACAGTAAAGATGGTTGATGCCATCATGAAGAACACAGAAGCTCCTGTAAACGATACTGAGACCTATAACAACGGCACAGGCGTTATTCCTTCATACCTCTGCGAACCTGTATTTGCAGATGCAGGCAACTACAAAGAGCTTCTTATCGATTCAGGTTACTACAAAGAGGAAGATCTGAAATAATTAAAGATTTTTCAGGGCGGGTCTTACAGGGCCCGCCTTTATAAAGAAAAGATTTGGATGAGAATTGTATGAAAAAAGGAGGAGGGGCAAAAGGTGGAGAAGATATTGCTTGAAATGAAGAATATTACCAAGACCTTTCCTGGTGTCAAAGCACTTGATAATGTGAATCTCAAGGTGGAAGAGGGCGAGATTCACGCACTTGTCGGAGAAAATGGCGCAGGCAAGTCCACTTTGATGAATGTTCTAAGTGGTGTGTATCCGTATGGATCCTATGAAGGTGATATTATCTATGATTCTGAAAAATGTCAGTTTAATGCCATTAAAGATAGCGAAGAAAAGGGTATTGTAATAATCCACCAGGAACTGGCGCTTATTCCCTATATGAATATAGCTGAGAATATGTTCCTGGGAAATGAAAGAGGAAGTAAGTTTAAAATAAATTGGAATGAAACTAATGAACTGGCCAGAAAGTTCTTAAATATAGTAGGTCTCAACGAAAGCACCCAGACTCTTATCAAAGACATCGGTGTTGGTAAGCAGCAGCTTGTAGAAATTGCAAAAGCCCTGTCCAAGGACGCCAGGCTTTTGATTCTGGATGAGCCTACATCATCACTTAATGAGACAGATTCCAGGGCCTTGTTGGATCTTTTGCTAAGGCTGAAAAAAGAGAGGAATCTGACTTCAATTATTATTTCCCACAAATTAAATGAAGTATCTTACGTTGCAGATAAGATCACGGTCATAAGAGACGGCTCCACCATCGAGACTCTTACAAAGGGCGTGGATGACTTCTCCGAGACCAGGATTATCAAGGGAATGGTCGGGCGTGAATTATCAGACCGATTCCCAAAAAGAGAACCCCATATCGGCGAGGTTCTCATGGAAGTCAAGAACTGGAACGTATATCATCCCCAGCACAAGGACAGGAAAGTTGTGGACAACGTCAATCTCTGCGTTAAAAAGGGCGAAGTTCTGGGAATCTCAGGCCTTATGGGAGCAGGAAGAACCGAGCTTGCCATGAGTATTTTTGGAAAGAGCTACGGAGAGAATATTTCAGGAGAACTCTATATCGATGGAAAGAAAGTCAATCTGAATACTGTTCACAGTGCCATTAAGCATGGTCTTGCCTATGTTACCGAGGACAGAAAAGGAAACGGACTGATTCTGACGAACCCCATAAAGATAAATACTACTCTGGCAAACCTTGAGGCTGTCAGCAGAAGAAGAGTAATAGACAAAAACCTGGAATACGAGGTGGCTGTGGAATACAAGGAAAAGCTCAAGACCAAATGTCCTTCCGTTGACCAGAACGTGGGCAACTTAAGCGGTGGAAACCAGCAAAAGGTTCTTTTGGCAAAGTGGATGTTTGCGGATCCGGAGATCCTCATTCTGGATGAGCCCACAAGAGGAATAGACGTAGGAGCTAAATATGAGATCTACTGCATTATCAATCAGCTGGTGGCTGAGGGAAAATCGGTGATCATGATATCGTCGGAAATGCCTGAAGTTCTGGGTATGAGCGACAGAATCTATGTAATGAATGAAGGCAGAATAGTAGGGGAACTGCCTGCAAAAGAAGCTACACAGGAAAAAATCATGACCTGCATATTGAGGTCATCTGGTAATAAGGAGGAGGATCATGAATAAGGATCAGGTATTTGCATTTTTAAAAAGAAACACTATGATAATAGTGCTTTTGATAGTACTTACGTTTTTTTCCTGGCAGACAGGGGGAGCCATACTTCTGCCAATGAATGTCAGCAATCTGATTTCTCAGAACGCTTATGTATTTATTCTTGCAACCGGTATGCTGCTCTGTATTTTGACCGGGGGTAACATCGATCTTTCAGTAGGGTCTGTGGTTTGCTTTGTGGGGGCTGTGGGAGCACTTCTTATGGTTGAAGCCAATGTACCTGTATGGCTTGCTATTGCGGTTATGGTACTCATAGGAACCGCTATAGGCGCTTTTCAGGGCTTTTGGATCGCTTTTGTAAGAATTCCTCCCTTTATTGTTACACTGGCCGGAATGCTGGCTTTCAGAGGCCTTTCAAACGTGGTTTTAAACGGTCTTACTGTTTCAATTAAAGATAAAACTACCTTCGTCAACCTCTTTGGTGGCGGCGCTGACTGCTACATACCTGACTTTTTCGGAAATGGTGACCTCAACCTCACATGTCTTTTTGGCGGAATACTTGCAGCTGTAATTCTTGTGGTACTTCTTTTCCGCGGAAGAATGAAAAAGAAGAGCAGCGGCTATGATGTGGAGCCTATCTGGGCCTTTGGATGCAAGATGTTCGTGCTGGCTGCAGTTCTGTTCCTGTTTTCCTATAAGCTGGCACAGCACAAGGGTATTCCTACAGTTCTTATCTGGGTTTTGGTGGTTGTTCTGGTATATGGATATATCACAAGCAATACCACCACAGGACGTTACTTCTATGCTGTAGGTGGCAACGAGAAGGCTACCAAGCTCTCCGGAATTGACACCAACAAGGTTTATTTCCTGGCATATATGAACATGGGATTTTTGGCAGCTCTGGCAGGTATGGTAACGATCGCAAGACTTACTTCAGCTCAGCCAACCTACGGTCAGAACTACGAGATGGACGCTATCGGATCCTGCTTTATCGGCGGAGCATCAGCTTATGGCGGAATCGGAACTGTTCCCGGAGTTATCATCGGTGCGGTACTGATGGGTGTCATCAACCTGGGCATGTCTCTTATGGGTGTAGACGCCAATATGCAGAAGGTTGTTAAGGGCGTAGTACTTCTTGCAGCAGTTATTTTTGATGTAGTTTCTAAGCGCGGCGGCAAGATGATAGTGAAGAATTGATCGGTTACTGAATTTTTTGCCGATTTTTAGGGAATTGTCTAAATAGTCTGAAAATAAAAACAATTCGAAAGAGTATGTTGACAATTATATTTCATCGTGGTATATTATATATACAATCACATCAGAGATAAAACCAAAAAGCAACCGAGATGGCATAAGCTTCATCAAAGGTAAGCAGAAAGGTTATCGTAGCGGCGGACATTTACAGCGAGAGTGGCGATGCTTCACAGGAGCCAGGGAATGTCGAGGGTCGCTAAAAGGAAAAGGATGTGGTTTATATAAATAAAGGGTAGCTTAAACAGACGGCTACGGAAAGACGAGGAATAGTCCCTTGGAAAAACATTTTTGAGGACGGGTGTTCATTGATTCAATGGATGCCCGTCTTTCGTTGTAATTAAATTTCTTTTTCTCTTAATCCCAAAGTATGGTATAGTCATAAATGATATTTTTGGTAGATTTACCCGGTAGGAGATTAGTAGATAATGTCAATTGGTATATTGCTTATATTTAACAGCATCATGTTGGGCTTTGGGCTCGCCATGGATGCTTTTTCTGTTTCTCTGGCAAATGGATTTGCTGACAATAAGATGAGCAGGGTAAGGCGCCATCAGATAGCCGGAACCTATGCAGCTTTTCAGCTGGCAATGCCGGTAATAGGCTGGTTCTTCGTTCATAATGCAGCTAACTTTTTTGTTGACTTTCAGAAGTTTATTCCCTGGATTGCGCTGATCCTCTTGGGATTCATAGGCGGAAAGATGCTTGTCGAGGGCCTTATGGAGAGAAGAGCCCGCAGAAAATGTGATCAGAGCTGCCAATGTGATAAATGTTCCAGAGAGGATTGCAGATTATATGGCATAGATCCCGATGCCGGGGCTATTTCCAATAAAGTGCTGCTTCTCCAGGGAATTGCTACTTCGATAGATGCTCTTTCTGTAGGTTTTACCATTTCACAGTACAGAGTTTTCCAGGTAATGGTCAGCGCATTTATCATTGGCGGTGTTACCTATGTTGTTTGCTATGCCGGCCTTAAGCTGGGAATCAAATTTGGCACAAAGCTTGCAAGCCACGCCAAGATCATAGGTGGTCTTATCCTTATTGGAATCGGAATAGAGATATTCTTTAGTTAAAATAATTATTTATCTGAGAAGGACGCATAATAGGGCACTATGAGATTCTCACCTGCAATCAGGGTGTCTGCGTCCTTTAATCTGTTTATCCTGCAGATTTCTGCTATATAAGAATCAAGTCCGGAATAGTTCTCTTCGCTGAAATAATCGTTTGCGATATTCCAGATGGTGTCATTGCTGTGTACTGTAATAACCTTATAGTACTTGCACTCCGGCACAAAGGTATCTTCCTGGGCGCTGAGCCTTAGTGTTGATTTCCAGAACACTGCTATAAGAACCAGAATTGTAAGAGCCAGTATGATCATCATCTTTTGTCTTCTTACTATTCTGAGGCGTCTCTTTTTATTTGCAATAATTCTAAGTTCACTCTTTGAAAGAAATCTTGGATCATCATAAAGTTTTGCTGCTTCCATCAATGCCTTTGTCATATTTTTCCCTCCATAATACTCATAAAAAACACCTGTTTCGTTCTTACAAGTACAATGATGCCATTTTTTGAGTCCTTTATTTGGGACTTGTACTTTATTTCATTGACATTTAGGAAGAGTTTGATAAAATTGTAACTAATGAAAAAAATTTTGTAAAAGCATTGAAAATGCTTAAGGAGGGACATATGGATTTTGGAGTAGCTATTGGATTGGGATGTTTTCTTGCATTGGTTGCAGCAATTGTGATCTGTGCAATATTATTGCCCAAGAATAAGGAAGGTCAGTTTGGGGGATTTGCTAAGTTCTTAAGAGATTATTTCCTTTTAAGATATCTTATGGTAGAAGCAATTCTTAGATTCTTCTTCGTTGTTAACACATGTGCATGTTTCTTTGTTGGTTTCTTTTTACTGTTTTCTAAAATTGATACAGGTTGGAACTCAACATCACTGGCACCAGCTGGTATTGCAATTATAATCTTAGGACCATTCGTAACAAGAATTTCTTACGAGCTTACAATGATCGCTATTATGCAGCTTAAGAACACAATGGAGATCAATGCTAAGATCAAGGGGGATGCAGGTTCTGCAACAAACCTCTTCAACGTACCTACAAACGGATTTGTATCAAATATTGCAAATTCAGTTGCTCAGGCAGCACAGGCTCAGCCACAGCAGCCTCAGCAGATGTACAATTCACCTGTTCAGCAGCCACAGCAGCAGGCTCCAGTTGCACCTGTAGCTCCAGAAGCTCCAGCTGCTCCTGCAGAAGTTGTTTGCCCTAACTGCGGCGCTTCAGTAGTAGCTGATGCTACATTCTGCGATAAGTGCGGAACAAAGCTCAACTAAAGAAAAATAAAACAAGCCCCCACGCTGGTGAATCATCAGGTGGGGGCTTTCTTTTTTTATTTTACTTCTACAAGTTCAATCTTGAAATTCAGCTCTTTGCCGGCCATTTCGTGGTTGGCGTCAAAGGTAACGGTGCTGTCTGTCTTTTCTACAACCTTAACAGGAACTGGTCTTCCGTACATATCCTGAAGATAAACCTGCTGACCTGCAGTGAGGTCTTCAGATCCGGGAAGCTCTGAAATATTCAGTGTGAAGATTGCTTCAGGATCAACTTCTCCGTAAGCTTCATTGGGAGTTAAGTGAATGTCGATGATATCGCCAACATTCATATCGGCTACAGCCTTATCAAAGCCGTAGATCATCATGCCCATACCGCATACGAACTCAAGTGGCTCGCCTCTGTCGTAGGAGGAGTCGAACTTGGAACCATCGTTGAAGGTTCCTGTGTAGTGAGTGCGGCAGGTCTTTCCAACATTCTTACCCTCAAAAAGTGGAGTGGAGTGGCAACCGCTGCATCCACCGCATCCGCCTGATGCGCAGCCTCCGTCATCTGAACATCCGCCGCAACCCTCTGAATCGCTATCCTCTTCAGAAGCATCGCCATGGCCATGGCCGCAGTGATGACCATCTTCGTGATCGCCGCAGGTGTGACCCTCGCCGTGGTGGTCACAGTTTACGCCTGAGCTCACAAGCTCACCTCTAAGATAAGCCTCGACAGCCTCATCTACATTTCCTGTTGCGCCTGAAACAGCCTCAATACCATTATCAGAAAGAGCCTGCTGAGCACCTCCGCCGATACCGCCGCAGATAAGTACATCGATGGACTCTGCTGCAAGAATATTGGCAAGGGCTCCGTGGCCTGTTCCGTTTGAACTGATGAGTTCAGAAGAAACTACCTTTCCGTCTTCTACATCATATATCATAAACTGCTCTGTGTGGCCGAAGTGCTGAAATACTTCGCCGTTTTCGTAAGTTACTGCTATTTTCATTGCTTTACTCCTTTTTTAAGATAATCAGATTGGATATTAACACATTTGGACTGTTTTAGCAAATTACAATGGCAATTATTTATAAAATGGAATTTAAATTTTTGTGGATATTTAAAGGGGCAAAAGACTAAAGAAATAACTATAAATTCCGATATTAATCTCGTAGTATGAATTTTTATTTCAAAAAAGCAGGTGATAATATGAAAAAAAGTCGTTTATTAAGCTTGGTTCTATGTATCTTTGTTCTTTTTGTAAACATGCATGCTATAACAGCCAAGGCCGCACCCCTAAGAAAGTCGGAGGCTGTGAAGATTGCCAACGCCATTATGAATGAACAGAATAGGAGTGGCAAATCTTCCAAGGGAGGCAATGGCAAAAATGTAATTGTACAATCCTTTAACATCACAAATCTGGATAAGCCGCAGAATGGAAAACTCCTTGATTCTACGGCTACAGTAGTGACAGATAGTGGATACAGCTGGGACATCCCCGTTTTGTGGGTGGACCAGGACGGTAACCTTGTTCAGGTTGCAATAGAAATTGAAAATGTGCGATATAACTATCCTATTTTCGCCTTTTATCTGCCTGCGGGATATACCTTTGTATTTAATGACGCGGCATTTAACATAGGATTACCTGACTTTGTATGTAAGCTGATGGAAACCACCGGTGTTGCCACAGTTAATAATCCCGCTTCCGGTGTGACTTATATCACAGCTCTTTTACCGGGGCAAAATAAATTTGTGGCTAAGCAGCCTGCTACCGGCGGCGGAACAGCTGGTGGCGGTTCATCTGATTCAGAAAGCTATGATGATGGCAAGGTCAGCAATGGCGAGACACCTTCTGGTAACCCCGGAGATGCCAAGTCAAAGCTTCAGTGGAAAACCTATAACCCCAAGCTTTCTGATGCTCAGAAACAGGAACTGGTTAAGATCCACTGCGATGATACAGTAGTGGAGAAGCTGGGTGTAGACAACCTGGCATGGCTTGTTTCTTTTGTAAAAGATGTGCTGGAGCCCGAGGCAGTCAGCCTTCTTGAGAGTAAATTCCCTGCTTATAAAACGGCTTCTGAAAATAAAGAACTTGGCAAAAACATCGGATTATATGTTTACTATGATAAGATGACCGATGGAGAATCAGTAATTGATCATACCAATGATGTTGCCAATGTTGATACTGTTATAGATACAGATGGCAATTATTCCTACAGAATTGGAATAAATGCACGAATGTTATTTGAAGAAGATACCAAGACCAAGACCCTTGTATTTGCCGGGGATGAGGCCTATAACCTGCTTGATAATACACTGGTCCATGAGATGATGCACGGTTTCATGGATGATTACACCAGATCCGGAATGTCCGGAATGCAGTACGACCCTGATACAGACACATATACATTTAAAAACAGCGACAATGTTGAGTTCCCAACATGGTTTAAGGAAGGCATGGCCACAGCAACTGATAATGCATATCAGTATTGGAACACTACACTTCATGAAAGCTATGGCTTTGATGAAAAGGGAAAGGCTTATTCAAGCGATTCTCTGAAGGAAGCCTATCTTGCCAATGCGGATATGAAACTTGACTTTGCCGATGATAGTACTGCTAAGGATAAAGACAACAGCAAGAGTGCTTATGTAAGCGGATACCTTGCAAACGTATATCTCGGATATCTGGCTGCAGCCAAGTATGACTCCAAGGATGCGATTTCAGGAAAAGCTTCTGATGGAAGTCTTAAGATCGACAGTGGGGTAATCTTAAGCGGTGTGAACCATATCCTTGAAGAACTCCATAATGGAAAAACACTGGATGATATCATTGCAGAGATTTCCCCAACTGTTGACGGTACACAACTGTATACCAACAGTGCAGATTTCTCATCCAAGTTTATTGCATCAAGTGTAGAGGGGGCCAGCGATAACAATAAGTCACTGGATTTCTGCACCACATTCCTTAATTATCTGGAATCCAACAGCTCCAAGAATAAGATCGCAAATGGATCCATCCTTTTTGATTTTAAGGACACAACAGGGCATCAGCTGGATAAAAAGCTGATAAAAGATATGCCTAAGGATTATCAGATTGGTGATACCAAGAACTACGTTGATTCCTCAGTAGAGTCTAAGGATGCCCTTAAATCCGGCGGTAAATCCGAGACCGGTATTGCTGCCAGCAGTTCAAGTTCAGGTTCCAGCTCAAGTTCGGATGCAAGCTCAGAGGATTCATCAATTCAGGATGAATCAGAGGAATCCTCAGCTGCAAAGCCTATTAACTCCAACGAAGATGCTGCTTCTTCAGAGTCTTGCTTGGATGAAGCGGATGAAATAGAAGATGCTGCAGCCCTTGAGAGCAGCGAAGAAGATGCAGCCGGCACAGAAAAGAGCGAAGACGCTGAGACAGAGGAAACAGAAGAAACAGAAGAAACAGAAGAAACAGAAGAGGCAGAGGACGCTGCTACAGTAGAAGATACTGCTGAAGAAAGCACAGAGACAGGCACAGAAACAGGAACAGGAACAGAGACAGGCACAGAAACAGGAACAGAAACAGGTACTGGTACAGAAGAAGCTCCCGTACAGGAGCCGGTTGTTGAAGCACCTGTAGAAGAGCCACAGCCTCAGCAGGATGTAGCTCCCGAAGAAGAGTATGTTGAGCATGAGATCATCATCAGTAATGCCGAAGAGCAGAACAATGAGGATGACTCATCGGATAACAGCTGCGAGGAGCAGGTACTTGATGCTATCCCTCAGGACAACTCGGATGAGGAAGAGGGTGCAGGTACTGAGGCACCTTCGGAAGAGTAAATTGTAATTTAATTAGAATCTATATAGCACGAAATGGGCAATGCTTAGTTCTTAGTGAATTGAGCATTGCTCTTTTTGTGAATATAATTATGATTCGTAAGTAAACAAACTTTGGAGGAAAACCAAATGGGAAATTGGGGCGAGGAACTGGACTACGAAGCTAAGGCTATCAAGGAATATAACGGACGCTTTACTGTGAATTTTAAGAAAATCTTCATGGATGTGGATGAGATATCAGAGAAGACTCTTGAGGTAACTGACAAGCATCCCAAGGATTCTCTTATGAAGCTCTGGGCAGGAACCATGGTGGGAATGTTTGTATTTTTCCTGCTGGCATATCAGGTATTTGCACTGGTGATGATACCATTTATTGCGTTTTATCTTATAGCTCTTGTGCGTATTTTTAAGTGTTGGACCAGTTTCAAGTACAATCCGGTATCATTTTGGATAATGAGTATTATAGCGATGGGAGGTCTTTTTGCAGTTGCACAGCTGATACAACGGCTACTGGACGGTTCATTATTATGAGAAGTAAAACAATAAAAGAAAGAGTAGTATTGCTGTTATTGATAGCAGCACTGACTATTTTTGCAATAATTATTAACAGCCGAAAGGAGCCATTTAAAATGGACAGTCAGAAGGAATTTCACAATAACCCAATAATCAGCTCAATTTATACAGCAGATCCGGCACCGATGGTCTATGGCGACACCCTTTATCTTTATACAACTCATGATGAGGATGAGCTGGTTAATGATTTTTATACAATGAATGACTGGAGATGCTTCTCCACCAAGGATATGGTGAACTGGGAAGACCACGGCGTGATTTTTTCCCTGGATGATATAGGCTGGGCTGATTCAAGGGCCTGGGCACCTCAGGCAGTAGAGAGAAACGGCAAGTTCTATCTGTATTGCCCTGTTCACAAGAGAAATGGCGGAATGGCCATAGCAGTGGGGATTTCCGATAGCCCGACAGGGCCTTTCAAGGATCTGGGTTATCCCCTCATCGATGAGGGAGACTGGAATGACATTGATCCCACAGTATTTATCGATGATGACGGTCAGGCATATCTGTATTTTGGTAATCCGGAACTTAGATATGTTCTTCTCAATGAGAATATGATCACCTATAACAAGGAAGTTGGAATCGTCAAGGTTCCCATGACAGAGGAGTCTTTTGCAAAGGGAAGTCATGACACAGGTACTTCCTATGGCGAGGGCCCCTGGTTCTATAAGAGAAATGGCCTGTATTACATGGTCTATGCAGCCTTTGGAGTAGGCAAGAAGAATGAGCATCTTGCATATTCTACCTCCAAGTCAGCCACAGGCCCCTGGGAATATGGCGGAGTTCTTATGACAGAGGAGGGCGGTGTCTTCACCAACCATCCCGGAATTGCAGATTTTAAGGGACATTCTTATCTCTTTTACCACACCGGAGACCTTCCGGGAGGAAGTCTTTTCCACAGAAGCGTATGTGTTGCTGAGTTTGAGTACAACGAAGACGGTTCCATCAATACTATTCCTAAGTGTGATGGAGTCTCAAAGATTAAATAAGAAAAAGAAAACAGCCATTGCATTAGAAGTGATGCAATGGCTGTAATTATATTAAATGTTAGCCTACATGCTTTAATTCGTTGTTATTAGAATAAGGCAAGATATCAGCTTTTGTAAGAGCAGGACGAAGAGCATTGTAGAGAAGAATTGCTATGATTGAGTTAATAACGGCGTTTATGATGGTGGCGTAAGTCGTTACAGCCAGGAGAGCGCTGATGGCAGATGCGGCCTTCTCAGCATTTGGTGTAAGGATAGTGAACCATACATATTTAAGGGCCGGCTCGAAAACACAGTTAAAAGCAAGACCTGCAATAGCAGCTATAGCTGACCACTTGGCAATGTGAGCTTTGTTGTGCTCTGTTCTGATGTGTCCGAACTTATGAGCCACAAGACCAACAACCAGGCCAATAACAAGCTTGCAGATGAAAGTTCTTGGAGCAGAAGCAGCGAAGCCGCCAAGGATATCAGCCAGTGACAATCCGATTGCTCCGGCAAGACCACCTATGGGGCCTCCCAAAAGAAGTGCACCCAGAACCACAAAGGCATTACCGATATGAACCTTGGTTCCTGAAGCATTTATAGCGGGGAAAATTGCATATCCCACATAGCAAAGAGCAGCCATAAGGCCGGCGTAGGTGATGGTGACGATTTTGTCTTTCTTCATAATGATGTCTCCTCTGTATTGTTTTTCCGTATCAAATAACCATTGAAACAACTATAGTCTCAGACTGGTGATATGAAAAATGCCAGTTTGAAAATAAATTACAATACCAGATGAAAACTGCCCCTCAGTGTATTTATGACACAAATAAAAAGTGATAAAATTAGGGCAGAAAACCGCTTACGTTTATAGGTACTAATATGGCAGAAACTAGGAAACTTATAGCTTTCATGGGCGGAATGCTCGATGAAGAAAAAAACAGTAATTTCATACATGCAGTAGAACAGGAATGCCTTAATAATGGCTATTTGATGCTGGCTTTTGGCATGGCGGAGACCACCATATTCAAACAGGACAGAAACAACTGTGACCTTAAGCTGGTGGAGATTGCGGGGCAGCTTGATCTTCATGCCATCATCATGCAGCTGGAATTTATCAAGAACAAGTATCTCGTGGAGGCTATACGGGAACTTGGCAGGAAGAAGAATATTCCGATCATTGTAATGGAGAGACATCTTCCCGGCAGCATCAGTATTGCTATGCGATACGATGATGGTTTTGGCGATACAGTCAGACACGTTATTGATGTTCATGGATGCCGCAAGATCTATATGATCGCGGGACCAAAGGGTGACTATTTTTCAGAAGAGCGTATCAAGGCTTTTAAGAAGGTATTGGACGAGAAGGGAATTCCTTTTGACCCGAAGAAGATAGGTTACGGTGATTTCTGGTATAAGCCTGCTAAGGCAGCAGTGAGACAATTCATTGAAGCCGGAGATGTTCCCGAGGCCTTTGTCTGTGCCAATGATGCAATGGCTATAGCAGTATGTGATGAATTGGAAAGATTGGGATATAAAGTCCCTGAAGATATTATCGTTACAGGATTTGACGGCATCAGGAGCGGACTTTTCAATAATCCTTCCATTACTACAGTTGAGCCTGATTATGCCAGTGAGGCCAAGAAGGTTATTGAGCTTATAAAAGATAACGAGTGCACCCCTGAAATAGAAGTGAGCTATGATGTGGATTTCGTGCTGAAGCGCAGAAAATCCTGCGGTTGTGTCAAGACAGGAGAAATGATTCCTGCTGAGGAGATTACAGATCTTTCAACAAGCTATGATGACGTAAACTGGGCTGTTAGAAGTATCAATATGCTGGTTTCCAGAGCCGGTATGCTGGATACCATGAGTGACCTTGCTACAGCTATTGTCGATACTTTGTGGCTTCAGGAAGATGGATTTGAATTTGTAGGTGTATTCTCAGATCTTTTGCGACCTGAGATGGAGAATATTGGAAATTGTGATTTTACTACGCTTTTCAGATATGAGGACAATATTCGTTCGGGAATAGGCGAGTCCTATGATGAGAAGGAGTTTTTGCCCGGAATTGACAGGATACTCCAAAGCGTAGATATAGGAATACTGCTGGTAAGGCTTTTGTATTCCGGAGACAAGACCTTTGGCTATGTGGTTGAAGGCACCAAGAATATCGGCAACAGAGATATCAGAAGATGTGAAGAGTTCAGTATGTTCCTGTCCACTGCCATAAATGCAGTTCTCACCAACAGAGATCTGACTGATATGCGTAGGGAGATGGAGAAAATCTCAGTTCTCGACTATCTTACAGGAATATATAATCGCCGAGGCTTTACTATTGATCTTAAGAAGAGGGTGGGTATGCTTCCTAACAGAGGAAAGTACTTATATGCATTCTCTATAGACATGGATAACCTCAAATATATTAACGATTTCTTTGGCCATTTGCAGGGAGATTTCGCAATTCAAAGTATGGCTTCGGCTATTCAGGAACTTGCGGGCAATAGGGGAATCTGTGCAAGATATGGCGGAGATGAGTTTGTATGCGCCATGATCACGGAAGATGATATTGAGCTTTCACCGGATTTCATCAGAGGAAGACTTAGAAAAATCCTTATGAGCAAGCCGGAAGTGGCGTCAAAGCCATATACCATCACTGCCAGTATAGGTGTGAAGCGAACAATAATTGATGACAGCCTCAACATAAGTAAGCTTATAAGCGAAGCTGATGAGATGATGTACAGCGATAAGAAGCAGAGAAAAGTAAAGAGAGCATGACATTAAAAATGACAGATTCCGGAAGGAACCTGTCATTTTTTTATAAGATTATCCAAAGTCTTTCCGAAGAAAAAATCGTGCTCAAGCTTGGAGAATTCCTCCCACATGGGAAGAGTTCTGCAGTTATTCTTCCTGGGGCAGTCCTCAGCTCCCGGGGCAAGGCAGGCCACCGGTGTGATGGGGCCTTCCATGGTCTCAATGATCTCGCCCACAGAGTATTCAGCCGGTGTGCGGGTGAGCTTGTATCCGCCGTGCTTGCCGCTGGCACCCTCTAAAAGCTTGGCTTTGACCAGTTCTTTGGCTATTATTTCAAGATATTTCTTGGAAACACCCTGTCTCTCGGCGATATCCTTGAGAGGAATAAAATCTTCAGATCCCTGTTCAGCAAGATCTATCATGATCCTGAGAGCATATCTTCCCTTAGTTGAAAACATAGTTGACCTCCGTTTTATACTATTACCTATTATACAATAGGGTAAATGAAAAATAAATGATATATAATTATAATACCTATTTACATACTATGTAAATATATAAAATGCAAAGAACCCCGGAGATAGCAAGAATTGGCATATTTTCCACAATATAAGTTTAGAGGCAAAAATGGCGATGTGTTAAAGTTATCCTATAAAGATTATTGGGGTATCGATATTAGGAGGAGTTACTAATGGCACAAAATGCAAAAATCACAGTTCATCCTGCTTATAAGATAGGAGACATATCAAACAGGCTTTTTTCAGCCTTTTTGGAGCCCATTGGAACCATGGTAAATGGAACAATGTTCAATCCAAAGCATCCTACAGCAGATGAGCAGGGATTTAGAAGAGATTTTATAGATGCACTTAAGGGGACAGGGCTTCCTGCAGTGAGAATGCCGGGAGGCAATTTCGTATCTGCCTGGCAGTGGAAGAACTCCATTGGACCTGTGGCTGACAGGAGAGCGGTTCTGGATCCCGCATGGCATCAGTACTATACAAATGAAGTGGGACATGATGAGTACCTTCAGTGGGCTCAGAAGGTTGGTACAGAGCCTCTTTACACCGTAAATATGGGTACAGGTACCATACAGGATGCCATGGACCTGGTGGAATACACCAATCATGAGGGTGGCACCTACTGGTCAGACCTTAGAAAGAAATACGGCCACGAGGACCCTTATAACGTAAAAATGTGGTATTTGGGCAATGAGATGGATGGCCCATGGCAGCTGGGGGCCTGGGATAAAAATCCCGAGGGCTATGGCGTAAAGGTTCTGGAGACTTCCAAGGCCATCAAGTGGATAGATGAGACAATTGAGACAGCTGTATGCGGCTCATCAGCACCCTTTATGGAGGG
>JAEEGF011268051.1_pt1 | contig 24596 bp, 15 predicted proteins | sample 9134171 | NCBI WGS metagenome assembly JAEEGF01 (sample SAMN16246542, study PRJNA631951) | gut metagenome | biome: gut microbiome; feature: rumen; material: AP-attached | host: Bos | place: Iran: Karaj | collected 2018-10
CAGAATACCCCGATTGCGCCCCTTACTCCCAGTTGGCAGGGCAACTTTCTACAAGCATGGATTTTACGCTCGGAGTCGTAAGCTGCGACGACCGCGAAAACATGCGCCTCATCCAGATGTTCCGTGTGCAGTCCGTCCCGGAAATTCACATCGTCGATAAAGGGCAAATTGCAGATGTCATCCAAGGCGTCCTCCCCGAAGCGGACCTCAAGAAGCGTCTCGAAAAGTTTTTCGTTTCGGACGAACAACGTTTCCAGACGGCACTCGAAGACGCCATCGCACAGAAGAACTTCGACCAAGCGCTCCCGATGCTCGACGAAGCCCTCTCCAAGACTCCGAACGACAAAAAGCTCCAACTTCTTTGGGCAAAGGCAAACCTCGGCCTCGGCGACACAGCCAAAGCAAAAGAAATTTTAAACAAGTTTAACGAAGCCGATGACCAGTACCGCGAGGCAAAATCGCTGTTGGAACTTCTCGACTTCCACGCCGAAGTTGCCAAGAAAGACGTACAAGGTAAAGAAGCTATCGTCTATCACGAAGCCTGCAAACTCGCCTGCGAAGAACAATTCGAAGCAGCGCTCCAAGCATTCTTGAACTTGTTCGTCGAAGCCCCCGACTGGAACGATGGAGCAGCCAAGAAGGCCATGCTCACGCTATTCGGCGTTCTCGGCCCCAAGCACGAACTTACCTGGAAGTACCGTGCCAAGCTCAACACGATGATGTTCATCTAACGCATTCCAGAAAGGCCCAAGCGAATGACTTTGCTCCTCGCCATACTATTCTTTGCTTTTGTCGTAGGGGCAATCATTCGTGGGCATTTTTCATATTCAAACGTCGAATACAGTTTTCATGAGCATCCCGTACAGTTCATCATCGTTCTGTTGTTCATGACAGGATTGTTTATTCTTTGCACGTACCTATGGCTTAGGGAAATGCATTTCATTTAACAAGTTTCCCATGAAAAAAAACACGGCATCAAAGCCGTGTTTTTTCCATTCTGTAGGGGCGAAATCCTTCAAACAGGATTTCTACGTTATCTGCACTTGGCATTTGCAATATTCAACAAATTCTGGTATGCAGCCATGCACTTTCTATGGTCAATCGTACCTTCGGTGTAAGAATAGCATTCGCCAAGCTTTTTATTTGCCATGTCGCGTTCCTTGCAAACCCTCTTCGGGGCAGAAGTGTTCTGCGGAGCGTTCTTCCGCTGCGGTGCAGAAGCAGGAGCCGAAATCGTAACAGGGGCATCATAGGAATACACAAAGATTTCAACACGGTTGTTCTTTGAACGATTGTCTGCGGTCGTATTCGGAACAATCGGTTCGTCGCCGCCCTTGCCTGTCGTAATGATATCCCGTCCCGGAATCCCGGCCATGACAAAATAACTCTTGATTTCTTCAGCACGCTTTGCAGAAAGAGCACGACTTCTTTCCGGACGGTCAAGGTTGTCCGTATGCGAAACAATTTCAATCGTCTTTCCGTGATAGTTTCTGAGATGGTCTGCCGTAGATTTCAAACCATCCGCGGATTCACGCGTAAATCTGAACTGTCCAACGCCAAAAGTCACGCCCTGCAAAACAAAATGTTCCAAAACGGTCTTGTTTGCCGCAGACTTTCCAACAGGGGCCGCAGGCTGTTGCGGAACATTTTCCGGCCTAGAAGCTTGCGGCTTCTGCGACGCTCTCGAAGTCCCGTCCTTCACGCAACGCACCTTGTTCGTATAAGCGTCGCCATGCTTAAAGTACGGAATGCCTTTTTCGCGAACGGCATTGTACTTCCAATCCACGAAAGTCATCTCATTGCCGCTCTTCGAAGATGTCCAGTAGCCACGTTTGAAGTCAAAATTCAAGCTACACGGATTTTCCTTCGTTTCGCGGTTCGTCTTCTTGCGCTTGTCATTCGCATGCATTTCAAAATCAGAAGCATTCGAGAAAAGTTCCTCGTATTCCGCCTGATCTGGAACATGCCAGCCGTTCGGGCATGCACGGCCAAGATTTCTTGCTTCCATTTCGTCAAGACGATCGAAAATAAAGTCCTCGGCCAGCCAAACTTGGTTGCCCACTTTAAGCGTCCTATAAGACTTGCCCGAATAATCATTCACGGTTCCAAGACGATCCTTGCAAGCCGCATCCCAGTTCATGATGCAACGCACGGAATAAGCGTTCGCCTTTCTTCCCTGGAACGAAAGCGTTTCCAAATTTGTCCCCCTGAAGCTCATCGCGTCGGCTCGGTCACCCGGCTTTTCATCACCCAACCAGAAGAACGCTCGGTTCCCAAGGTCAATGTAACTTTCGCCATCGATATAGTAACCGCCATCCAGCACTCTAAAGTTGTTCAAATTAAAGTCCTGGTAGTTGAGGTCATCGCCCATCGGCAAGCTCCAACCATCCGGGCATGCGTTTTTCGCAGCGTTCCACGTATAAAGTCTGCCGTAGCGTTCGCAATTTTCCGTATCGTTATCATAGCAGTAGCTTTCCGGCAGACGGAACTTCAAGTTTTCCGCCATCCAAATTCGGCCGCCAATCTTGACCGTATAGTAACGAGAACCATCGCGATTATCCGTCAAGACATTTTTCACGTCATCGTATGTTGATGTATTTTGATACTTGGCCGCCGCATAAGGGTCTGACTGAACATGCTGGGTAACAGCCCGGCTATTCGAATTCAAGATAGCACGTTCATCATCGGAAATACTGCAATCGTAATCCTGCGGAAGTTTTCCGAAATAATAATTATACTTGTCAGGCGTAATCCAAATTTCGCTATTGCCAACAGAAGAACGCATATAGGAACGAGGCATGTTGGCACATCTGAAAAGCACACTGGCACAACGACCGTCTTTCTGTTCCGTTCTAAAAGTATCATCCATGTCCGGGCAGCGCCAGTAGCAAGAGCTACCGAACATGTCGTCAAAGCTGCATCTCAACACGGTCTTGTCGCCAGACGGGTCTGCAAAAACCGATTCTGCGGCAATAAGAGAAGTCGCTATAGCAAGAGCGTACTTTTTATTCATAGAAACTCCGTATTCCAACACAATTAAAAGTGTTCGTAATATTATGATTAGACTAAAGATACAAAATTTCAAAAACCATTTTTTAAGGAACGCCTTCATCCAAGTCCTTTAACGCATCAAATTGAAATTTTACATGTTTCCAGCCAACAAAGGCTCTTTTTAGAGAAATCTTTTCTTTTCGTTAAATTACGTCATTATTTGTCGCAGTAAAAGTTTAATTTTAGGATATAACAAAAAAAGAGAGTGAATTATGAAAAAAGATTACTTCAAAAACGTTTTAAACGGGTTGGGCAAAACAACCTCGAAAAAGCAAATCGGGCTAAATTTTATCACGCTCAAAAGCTACGAATACTGGATTCGTCTGCTAAAGATTTCCAAGAAATATCCCGATGCCGACGACAGCATCGGCGTGCTCCCCAAAGAAAACGCATCCCATATTCTAAATGGCATTACTGCACATTTTGAACAATTAAACAGGGAAGAAGACTTACAGCCTAAAGCAAAGAAAAGGAGAGTGCGCAGAAATACGAACCCATTGGACGAAGCTTTCCACGGCAATGATGATGAAGATAAAGACAAGTCGGAATCCTACCGCGATCGTAAAATAGCAGTCTATAAAATTCGCGAAGCCATCAAGATTTGCGGTTCCAGCGAAGATATTAAAAACGTAACACGCAACACGCTTGTTGGCGAAGATATTTTCAACGGCCCTGCTCAGAAACTGTTTTTTGATGGAATCACCGAGGAACTCTTGAACATACTCAATGAAGGCAGCGATATCAACGATCCGTACATGAAACGGCTGGATATCGTGCAGAAAGCGTTCCATCTGGACAATGTCGAAATGGAAATTCTCATATTCTCATGGATTTTCTTTAACAAAGACACTTGTGATCCGCTTCGCGATATCGTCCATGTTCATAGATGCAGAGACAATAATTTCACCCAGACTTTTACCACGCTCTTCCCTGATTTGAAAATCGAAAAAGCCCTTTCGAACAAAGCGACCCTCAAACGGATGGGACTTCTCGACAACGATCTCGACATTTCAAATCGAATCGGGCTCTTTTTGGATGGAGCGTCCGGCGACGACCTTGATTCACTTTATTTCAGAGTTTACAAAGGCCCTTCCGTTCCTTATAACAGACTGAGCAACAATAATTCGAAAATTGAAATGGCTTTCAACTTGATTAAATACGCGCAGCCGGGGCAAGGGCTCAACATATTCCTGTACGGTGTCGAGGGAACAGGCAAAACAGAACTTGCAAAGGCCATTGCCAAAGAACTCAAGCGTCCGCTAGTACTCACCAACATCAGCATCGACGGAGTTCATCGCGAAAGCAAAGAGAACTCCACCCTATCAGAACGCATGGGGAGCATTCTGTTTGCAGCCACCAAGTACCAAAGCAAGCAAGCGATTCTCTTAGTCGATGAAGCCGATGTCATCTTGAACTACTGCGAAAAAGGGGCACTCAACTTTTTCTTTGAACAAATTAAGCTTCCCGTCATTTGGATTTCGAACGAAATCAGGCTTATCGAAAATAGCACACTCCGCAGGTTCGATTATTCCATCAAATTCGAAAGGCTTGATTCCGACAAACGACTGCAAATTTGGGAATCGGTCATAAGCGAACAAGGCGCAAAGAAAATGCTTTCGCCCGAAACCGTGCAGCAATTATCATCGGAACTTTCGATTACCGCAGGCGGAATCACGCAAGCCATTGCAGGGGCAAAACAATTGCTAGAAGCAGGCTGCGACATTTCACCCGAAAAAGCCGTCCGCACCATAGCCGAAGCGCAATCCGATTTACTCTCATTGCGTCGCGAATACATCAAGCGTGAAAGCGAATCGCACGCACCCAATTACATGCTAGACGCACTGAACATCGACTGCGACATGAACAAAGTCATGAAAGTTATCAACGCCTTTGACATCAAATGGAAAGACATGCAAGAAAAAGACCGTCCCGAATCCTTGAATATTTTGTTCTACGGCGCTCCCGGCACCGGCAAGACGGAACTTGCAAAACATATCGCAAGGTCGCTGAACCGCAAACTCATCATCAAACGTGCAAGTGAAATTTTAAACTGCTTCGTCGGCGAAACAGAACAAAACATTCGGAAAATGTTCCGCGAAGCCGAAGAAAAGAAAGCCATCCTCTTCTTGGACGAAGCCGACAGCTTTTTGCAGGAACGCGGCGGAGCCGAACACAGCTGGGAAGTGACGCAAGTAAACGAACTCTTGACGCAAATGGAAAACTTCAAAGGCATCTTCATCGCGGCAACAAACTTCAACAATAATTTGGATTCGGCTTCACGCAGGCGATTCGCATTGAAGATAAAGTTTAACTACTTGCAGCCAGAGGGAATCGAAAAAGTATGGCAAGCATTCTTCCCGAAAATCGAATGCCCACAAACCGCCCGCGAACTGAAATCACTTGCACCGGGCGATTTCAACGCCGTCTATGGAACATTCCGCTATTATGACGAAAGCGAAATCACCGCCGAAAACATTTTACAAGCGTTACTCCACGAAATCGAATGCAAGGACACACGCGAAGGACGCAGAATGGGGCTGTAACAAATATGAGTAACACAACTTTGACTTTCGACTTAATCAAAATATACCAATATGGTTGCAATATCACTTACGGTTTCGTCTTTGGCCGAGACCGTCAAAAAATCTTCCTGATAAAAACAGGGCTAGACGGCATCATCAACGGTTACCAGAACAAATACCTGAAACTCGCTTGCGAATTGCGAGACAAGTACGGTTTTTCGGTTGTTTGTGCTTCCACGCCCTCGTCGGATATTGACCAAATGACTCAATTCGCCGAAATCGTCAAATCGGAATTTAACATCACCAAAGCGACCAAAATTTATTTCATGGGAATGTCGAAAGGAGCGTCAATCGGATGCCTGAAGCACGCGTCTTTTCCGCAGATTAGCCGATTTTTGTTAATCAATCCGCCCCTCATGATCAACACGACAAAAATATGCCGACGTGCTCAGGAATTCACAGGCGAAATGATGACTTTCGTTTTCGGGAGCCTCGACCCATCGGCACATTTGGCCGGCCTCCTCAAATTGCACGAACGCGAAAACATCCGCGTTGCCATCATTCCCGGACAAGACCATCATTTTTCAAAAGACGGGTTTGAACTACTGAATCTGTTGCAATCAACCGTTTTACGAACAAGCCCCCGCATAAAAACATTTATTCATGGTTCGGTATTAGCAGAATTGCCCAACTTCGTCAAGTCCATTCTTGATTTATCCATCGAAAACGGTGATGAAATCCTCGTTGGCGATGACGACGGCATAGACATTCTCGTGCAAAAGTATCTTGCATCAAAACGTTACAACAACGTAACCATTTATTGCAAAGGCATATTTCCGCGAAACAACTTCGTGGCTTCGGCAAAAATCCGATCGTGTGCAGAAGCAATCCAAGGACTCCCCGATGACGCAATCCGCATCGTGCATAAAAAACAGATGGCAGACGATTGCGACCAAGCTTTTTGGATTTCGGACGACAACGTCCATTTGCATTGGGACGGAATAAATAAAACCGTTGCAGACAACATCTACCATTTTGAAAAAATGAATATGCCAATTTCAGTGTCAATAGGATCGTGCAAAGACATATTCACCCCAATATTCATAACGCATGTCGATTATTCCCCGATAGATACTCGTATGGAGGATTTGGATTAACGGATTGATTTAACTTCATTTGTCAAAGCAAAATAAAAAAACAACCATTCTATAAAGAGTCGCTATGAAAATATTTATATCCGGATCAAAATCCATTTCAAAGTTGCCTGAATTGGCAAAAGCATTCATCGACCAATTCATCGAAAACGGCGATGAAATTCTTATCGGCGATTGCTACGGCGTTGATGCCGTCGTACAGAAATACCTTGAAGCCAAGGAATTCAACAATACAACCATCTATTGTAGCGGAATTACCCCGAGAAATAATTTCGTATCAGCCGCAAAAATACACTCATGCACTAAAGCGGCCAAAGACCTCACCAGCAGCGAATTTCAATATGTAAAAGACATTCAAATGGCAAACGATTGCGACCAGGCACTTATGATTTGGGATGGGAAAAGCAAAGGCACCACAGAAAACCTAAAGCGCATAAAGGAAATGGGTAAACCATTTGTTTTGATAAGAGGGTAATGTTATCTTTTTAATTTATCCATCAATATGTGGTAAATTTCTGTATTTTCAATCTGCATGATGGTGGTAATTTTGTTACCGGCATCTTTTGAGGAAGTTCCGCAGTGAAAAAGTTTTTCGCCTTTTAAACCGTAATCCAGAAAAATATAGCGGTCATGGATTTTACCCCTTGTCCGATCCGTGAAGAGCTTTACATCAGGGCGAGCCGCCAAGAAATCATTCTTAATTTGATCTGTCAGAGATTCGAATCCATTCTCATCGCTATAAATCGCCACAGAAACGCCCTTGGCAATTCCTCGTAAAAGATCAAGCGTTTTCACGCCAACATAATCATCGATAATGGTGATGGATTTCTTCGCCATGCCATAAATTTGAGTATAAGCAACATCCGCTTCCAACTTCATTCCATTCAGAATCAAAAAATGCTTGTAGGTGGAAGGGTCAACGAAATTTTCCATAACCTTCTGAAGATCAGATTTCATAACGGAAACATCCTGACGTATTTCGGCAATTTCCTTTGTATTTTGAATTGTATGAGCTGCAACTTGAGCAACACCATCAGATTCAAGCAACAGGCGATTTTCATCAACAATATAATCCTTCATCTTCTTGAAAAGCCGGATAAGAGCCTTGCTTTGTGCCGTAGCCCGCTCGCCCTTGAGAACAGTCATAAGCATGTATATTCCCTGCTCGGTGAAGGCATAAGGAGCATACTTAATGTTTGAACCACGAGAGCCCTTGTTCAAGGTCAAAAAATTTTGCACCTTGAAAGTTCTTCAATTTCCTCAGAATTCAACTGAAACCGAAAATCTTCGTCAAATTTATCGATGTTATTTTTGACCTGCTGATTAAAAACTTTGGTGCTATACCCATAAATCTCCGCCAAGTCGGCATCAAGCATGACTTTGAGACCACGAATCGTGTAGATTCGCGATTTGAGCATATTTTCATCTATCAGGGAAAATTCAGGTTTGGCAACAGCCGGGACATCATTTTTCATCATTAACTCCTTCCCATCTACATGTAAAAAAAGACAGGATTACACATTTGTTCACTAATAATATAAATTCATAAATGACGATTGTCAAGAGATTAAAATATTTTTCTTATGACAATATTTGTCATTAGCGAAATATAATTTTACAGTATATCAAACACGAGGTTCAACTATGTCAAAATACATCATTATGGATTCATCCGTTGGGGAATGCGAAGGATCGCTATTCGCCGACATCAAATTGAAACTTAACCGCTTACAGGTCTAAATTCTTTGGCTACTTCTGCCTGTAATTCGCGAACAACTTCTTCGGAAAGTTTCGTGATTCGGACGACTTTTTCGATGGAATCACCATCGGCAAGCATATCACGAGCAATGTCCTTGTCGTGTTCAACAAATTTTACGGCCAGTTCTTCTTCTTCGACCTCGGCAATGGACTTGTAGCCGTAAACCTGACTGCATTTAAGAAAATCCATTCTAAACTGCTCCTTGGCTTCACCGTTGAACCACTGTTTCAAATATATAAAAGTTTGCGAAAGAAAGTCCTCCGCTTCTTCACGAGGGAGTGAAGCAAGCCCGGCCATGGCAGCGTGCATGTGACGCATCAAGTTTTCACCAGAAAAAACATACTTCATTGCAATCAACGCCAGAGCTATTTTGGGCGAAATCTGAGGAATTTCATAATCCTCGAAAACCGTTCCTACATTGACAAGCTCCAAAATGAACGGTAGGCCAATCTTGTGATAGTATTCAGGATAGTTCGGAAACATGGTCGCATTCCCAATACTCCATGGTTGTTTCCCGTTGTACAGCACGATAGCAATAGTCGGGATATTCTTCTGGTTACGAACCATAATATTGTACCAATCCCGCACGAGCTGACCAATTATACCGGATTCAGGATAGCTCTTGTGTTCTTCAATAATACCCACCAGCAATTCGGCCTGACAGGGTTCATCGCTTGCGATTTTAACAGTGAACGCCAAATCGGTCTCTCCGTATTCAACCGTACGGCTGTACGCTTCGGAAATTTCTTGCATAGAATCAAGATTCACTGTAGCCAAGAACTTGGCAAGATTACTGTTCTTCCGTGCAACGAGACGCAAAAGTTCCGCCGTACGGACAGGGTCTTTAAAAATAGAACGCACATAAGGATCGTGTTTAAATCTTTTATTCACAACAAACCTCCATCGGATTCAAGAGGTTAAAATCTAGATACTAAAATCAGCAATCTCGCCATCTATTGATTGCAAGGTTTGTAAAAAAATTCATAAACAACGATTGTCAAGAGCCTTAATGGATATCGGGAACGGAATTTCTTTTATGTAGTTTTCCGTTTGCTTCAGAATATTTTGCAACGCCGGGATTCGCTCAAGATAGTTTTGAATATCAAAAGACATTTGAATGGTATAACCTTTATCGAAAGCGACATCCAGCGAAAAACAGTTTTCGGATTCGGACAATTTCCATTGATGTTTTGTTGAGTTCATAATGTACGAAATCGTCGCTCGGATTGTGTTCTGGGCGATTTCTTTCAGCTTCTGCTCTTTTTCAATTTCCATTATGATTCTTGACGATTGCTCGTTGTAATTCGGAAATTCATCAACGAATTTTACGAGGTTTTCAAGAGTCGCTTCAAAATTGCACAAACAACGTTCATACGGAACATTAAAGTTCCCAGCATCAATATGAGAAAAACGGATGCTCAAATATTTAGCATCACAATCTACCAAGAATTCAATCGAAGCCACATAGCCGAAAGACTTGGACAAGCAAACAACTTGCGACTTATCGCAATCTCGATACCCATTTGATCCTTGCTTATAAGAAATATCAAAACCGTAATCAGGCTTCGCCTTTTGCAAGCGTTTAAAAGCAACAAGAACATCCCTTCTATGCAGGAAAATAACATCAGCATTTTGGGCATAAATCTTTTTGACAAGCGGTTGCCAGAAATTACTGCAGGCTTCGGATTTGGATTTGATGGATTTTTCTGAATAATCAAGCATAGAGTAAATTGACTAAAAAATTTCCTAGATTAAACCAGATTTTTTTCATTAAAGAAAAACTCACAAAAATTCTAAAAAAATACCATTACAACAACTATTATATATATTAATACAAAGTACAAACAGGAGGAAGCAAAAATGAAATTTTTCGCAATCAGAATTCAACCTGATGTTCGAGAAAATCAAGCAGATCGATACACAGAGTTCCCTACATTAGATGAATATAAACATATATGGAATTCTGGACAAAAAAGACAAGATGGATTTCACGAGTGCGTCAATTTTAAAAATTTCAATGGGAAAATAGAAGGCTATATTCCCCCTAACGGAGTATCAATCCCCGCTAATGAAAAAATCGCATTCATATTTTTAACAAACAAAGCAAACAAAAAAGAGTCTAAAAAATACAATCTTTTTGACACAATCATAGGCATACAAGTCGGATGCCATTTAACATCCCAACCGTGCCCTAGAAAAGATGTTCCAACCGAATTACAAAAATACCTTAAAAAAAACGCATCTCCTCTAGAATATCATTATACCACATCTTATAAAAACTCAATATTACTAGAAAATCCCATTGAAAACGCATCCGAATTAATCTTTCCCAAAAGCATTTACAAAAGTACTTGGAGTATGTACCCTGGATCAGTTAGAGAAATAAATAATGACAGTATTCTCTTTGAAGTATTAAGTCTGATTGATTATTCTATTAGCAGAAGATCTCCTTTATACCAAAAATGGAAGCGCATAAAAAATTCATTTCATCTCAACTTATTAAGAACATTTAGTGAAATTGAAGATATTGAATATGAAGAAGTAGCTAATATACTACACGAAAACAAACTATCCGATTTTGATTTTTCTTCATCCATAAAAAAATATCCCATTCCTAAAAAAAGAAGCATCCTTTCTTACAACAGAGATCCAAATATAGTTGCTGGAGCATTATTACGCGCTAAAGGCGTTTGTCAAGGCTGTTTCCAAGAAGCTCCATTTGAAAGAAGTTCAGATGGTTCACTATATCTTGAAGTTCATCACATAAAGCCATTAAGCGAAGGAGGTGCCGATTCATTTGATAATGTATGTGCTTTGTGTCCCAACTGTCACAAATTGCTTCATTTAGGGAAAAAAGACAATCGCTACAATGAAATTATGAAAAACATCAAAGAAATGCTCGCAAAATGCAAGATAGGAAATTAAAAATCATTTTCCTTAAAGACTATTGAGAAAATTTCGATAGTCTTTAAATTTAAATAGATTCAATCATTTGCGTTTACTAAAATACCGTATTTACAAACAATCAAGTATTGCTTTCAACTGTGGCGATTTCGTCAGGAGTCAGATTGTAGAGATTGTAAATCATTTTATTGATTTCTTTCTCATCATTTGCAGTGTCTTTACCCATTTTTTTCCCGTTAAGAATTTTATCTACTATTTCTGCAAAAGGTTTTTCTTCAACGCCTCTTCGGATGGGTATAGTTACCATTTTATTATAATCAAGTTTGCAACGTCCTTCATTTTGCCCATCTCCATACGCGACGAATTTCAGCTTCTTATAATACTTAAACAAATTCGAATTCAAAAAACAAAAAAGAAATTTACTGTTAGTTATAATCATATAGCAGGAATTATTGATGTAATGACCCGTTGTGTCATAATAGAATTGGTGGTTCTTTGCCGTATGGATATAAATCAACTTGGGCTTACTAAAATCGTCATAATAAGCACAAGCTCGTAAATTATACCAATTACAGCCTTTATCCCCACGTTGTTCCAATTCTTTTTTAAATTCATTCAAATATTTAAATGCCGTCGGATACTTACTTTTCACATTAATATCATATCCCGTTGCTAAAAAATAATTACTATCATTTTTTAGCATCCACTGTTGGATATCCGTTGATTGAGCATAATGTTTAACAATCGGAGCACTCTCTGAATTTAGAAGCTTTTTGGCGACATTTTCATCCTTTATAACAAAAGCTTTGTTTAACCCTGTTTTGATTCCAGAATATATTTTATCAGAGACAAACTCTCTTAACGATATTGATTCGTCTGAAATTTTGGAAAGAATTTGTTCCTGAAGACCTTCAACAAATTGCCACTCAGAGTCATTTTTTATGGTTTTTTGATATGGACCGCTTGTTATCTTCATTAAATCAAGATTGTCCAAAGTCTTTACTGGGAAATACCGAGTTTCAAGAGTTGATTTAAAATTATAAATTTGCGAAATAGCCGCATCCGTTGCAGCATTAAACACAGGCAATTCAAAAAAATCTATTATAAAATCTACAGAAGCATCTTCTGTAAATGTTCTTCTAAGTTCTTTTCCGTATTTTGTTTTCAACCATTTATTTAGTGTAATAAAAGAAATTACGCCATTTTTCTTTGCTAATTTAAGCGACAAGCCAAAAAAATACACATAAATATCTGCTGTACCATTTCCTACATTTGGATAAATTTCACAAAGAAGTTCCTTATATTCCTTTCCTAATTTTTCGTGCCTGATATATGGGGGATTACCCATCACAATGTCAAAGCCATCTTTTATTCCAAACATCCATTCTGCATCAAAAAAATCTGCACTCTTATTTTTGTCATAAGGATCCCATGTAGAAAGTAGCCTAGCATTCTCCCTTCCAAAACCTAATTCCATTAATTTTTGTTCAAGTTCTGCACGAATTTTTTTGTCTTCTAACTTTAGTTCAAATTTTCTTTTAGGCGTTTTGATATTGAATATCTGATGCCTAACTTTGGCAAGTTTTACAAGTAATGGTTCAATAATTTCATCAGACAAATTCGTTCTTTCGTTATTTAACCCAATTAAGCTATTCGCAGTAACAAAACGATTTTCAAGATTAGGAAGCGGACGAATCCCAAAATTATACTTTGACGAATCAACCGTTTGATCTACAATAAGTGAAATAAAGAATCTCAACCGACTTATTTGCGTTGCAACAGGTTGAATATCTATGCCATGAATACAATTCTCAATAAGATAGAGTTTTCGTGCGTAATCTAGTTCGTTATCTGTAAATGTGCTTGTAATTTCCGCAATTAGTTCCGTTTTTTCCTTTGCGGAAAGGTCTTTGTTGCTCGTTATTTTTTCTACTTGCAAAAGTTTCCAATTGTAGTTATTCGGATCAAGTTTATGAATCACATAAACCATCTTTTGCAAGATGCCCATAGGGAATGCCCCGGAACCACATGCAGGATCCAAAATACGGCATTCATCAAGAAACTTTAATATTTTTTTTCGGTCGTTTTCACTCAATTCAGGTTCTTTATCATTGTATGCAATAAGAGCGTCTAATTTTTGATTCAAACTCTTTTCGAATTCAGCATTACAATTGCCATCGTCAATAATTTTTGTTTTCAAATAAGCCTTCAAACTCTCATCTACCATGTATTCTACAATAGGACGTGGAGTATAAAAACTACCTGTTTGCTTACGAGCGTTAGTTTTGGTTTCTGGATTATAACTAGCCAAAAGATTTTCGAAAACTCGACCTAACAATTCTGGATCAAGAGCAATATCTTCTTCTATAGGAGTATTCTCTGCAATGGTAAACTTGTATTTTTGAAGAATATTGATTATACCATTTGTGACTACATCTTTTTTCTTCTTGTCATCGTATTCTAAGCTAAGGTCAACTTTCACCTCTTTACCGAAGAAAATATAATCCGGCACAAATAGCTTATTATCAAGCCTGTCGCTGAAGCCATCCTCATACTTAACAATAGCTCCTCCACGAGGACCTTTCAAGACATCGTCCTGATGGTCAAGACAATCAAAAAGACCTCCGTTCATAAACGGAACTTTAGCTTCAATCATTTTTACAAAAGCATCGGGGTCATTATGAAATCTTTTATAACGCATTAAATTGGTCGCATTTTGATTTTGACCATCTATACGAAAAGCACGTTTTCCTTGTTCTGCGTTTAAACTTGCAAAAAACAAATTCTGCAAAATTGCTTTATAATATACACTAACAGAATCAGCAGATCTATCTCTATTTTTCTTGTATTCTGGTTCAAATTTTTTGATGATTTGCTGAATTTTATTTTTGTCAAAAAGTTCTTCAGGAATCAAGCCTTTTTCTTTGATAAACCAAACAAATAACAATCGAGTCAGAAGACGAATAAGGTTTTTTGCATTGTGTTCACGAACTTTATCAGCCTTTGTGAAAAGCGAATTCTGTTCAGCTTCCATTTCATAGCCGGGATACTCAACTGTCTTAATAGCCCAAAAATACCAATTACTAAGTTCTGTGTAGAACCGTTTATTCAAAGCTTGAATATCTAAGACTTCGCTCCATGCTTTATGCAAAGAAGTAAAATTGTTGATCTCATACTTTTGGCTAGCCCTCAACTGTGGGAGACTTAAATCAAACAGAATTTCTACATGAGCCCTATGAGGGTTTTTATAAGCAATATCTTTAATGAGAGTAACTTTTTCAAGTACATCTCGGTCATTATCACGTTTGTTAACTCGTCGATTTATTATGGCTATAGTTACATTAATGCCGTACTTGACAATCATTACTATCGGCATAGCAAAAATTTTATTCACTTCTCGAGTGATATTTGCTATTTGAGTTTTGCTATAACTAGAATTCTTTAGCTCTAATGATAAACATATATAGGATTTAAAAACATTAGGATCAACAGAAGAATCAAAAAGCGTAGGCATTCCACTAAACGATTCGTCAGTAAGCTGAAAAAGAATGTTTACGGAGCTCCAATCATTAACAAGAGCTTTTTCTTTATTGAAACGAGATCCATTTGGGGAATTATCGATATAAAGATTTTCAAAATCTTTATAAGATTGTTGTTCTAAGGAAGCCCGCAGGTTAGTATCGTATCCCAACACAGTGAATAAATCAACACCTGCTTCGGGCAAAGATTTTTGTTCAAAAGCATGGAGTGCACAAACTATATTTTGTTTATTATTCATATCGTCAGCTGTATAATTATTCTTCGTCATAATTCCTCAAATTAGCAATTTATGATATGTTTCTTATAGTTTCGCCTATTTTATTATCAACCAAGAAATCAAATCAAAATCTTTTACACTAGAAATTTGTTTATCTTGTCCAATAAGAATTGCATTTCGATTACTAGTAAGTGTCATTGCATTTCGATTTTTGAAACTTCGCATAATTTCCTTCGCAGATTTTTCTAGCAACTCGGAGTATTTCTTCATATCTTCTCCATTTTGAGTTTCTTTGTTAAACAATTCACAAAGTTTTTCATAAGGAGTTTCCTCACCGGAACACAATAATCGATATATTTCAAGAATAGTTTTTGCACTAGTATAATTAAAGCACTTCGCCCCATCTTCATATATATACACTAAAAAATACGGATTCAATGGATTTATCTTTTCACATTCTTCAGCGGCATTCTTTTGCCTCAAACAAAAAATCACTCCAGGCCTAATCATTTTTTTAGCGGTATCATCAAACGATTTTAGAGAAGATTGGATTTTATTTTCTGGCGAAGGAATTATTGCGTAAATGCCATCAGGCAATTGACTTAATTGAGGTTCTTTAGTCTTTAAAAAATTAGAGAGTTCAATTCGAAAATCATCTAATGTAAAATCTGTTAGTGAAATTGAATCTGTCATATCTTCTAAATCAAGCACTTCATCTTTCAGCCGTTTCAGCTGTCGGTCGCGGTACTTCATATCCTCAGAAATCAATTCTTTTACATCTTCTGTCTTAAGAATGTTATCTTCGGCGGTTGCAGTCAAATCAACAAGAGCCATGCGACTTTCTACACGAGTTTTTAGATTGATATAATCATCTAAATCTTGTGTTGGCCAAAAATTTACAAGCTGAATACTGGAATTTAAACTTCCTAAGCGATCAATTCTACCAAATCGTTGTATGATACGAACAGGATTCCAATGAATATCATAATTTATAAGATAATCGCAATCCTGCAAGTTTTGACCTTCACTAATACAGTCTGTCGCGATCAGAATATCCAATTCCTTTGACACGTCTATATTTTCCAATTCATCACGACGCTTTGACCTTGGAGAAAAATTTGTAAGAATCATATTGAATTCATTCTCCCCAAAAGTCGTTTCTGATTTCGAACCACAAACCAGACCGCATTCAAGGTCTAGTTCTTTTTTTGCCCAAGGTTGAATTACATGATAAAGATACTCGGCAGTATCCGAAAAAGCTGTAAATACAATTATTTTTTTGTTATTACTGTTTATTGGTTGCGTACATTTATTTTTGATAATATCCTTTAAATCTTTTAATTTAGCATCTCTTTCAGCAGATATGTTATTCGCCGTATCGCGAATCAAAAGCATGGCCGAATAATCGCTTTTTAAATCCTTTTTCCATGCAGCAAGATTTAAATCCGAAAGGTTAAATTTGAGTTTTTTTCCGACGAAAAGGTCTATGTTATCAAACTCTTCAGATGACTCTACCGCCTCGTCAAAATCATTGTCATTTAAGTTCTGTTCAAATTGATTTTGATTGGCATACAAGATTTTGTCGTTTTCAGAAAGCTTTTCATATTTGTCTATTTTCTCAAGAAGCTCCTTTATTTGTTTTACAGTCCTATCAATTGATATTGCAAAGGAGTGTATAGAACTTTCGAGTCTTTTTAAATAGCCAACCTTCATCATACCAATCAAAGATTTTTCACGATCATCCTGTACAAAGGCTTCCACTGAAGAATCTGCAAGACGAGCGTAATATTCTTTTTTTTCTTCTTTTACATACGCCGATGGGTTGAATATGGATAACTTGTATTTTGAGATTTGTTCATTGATTGCAGAATATTCCGGGAATTCATCTTTGAGGTCAATTTTTGAATACATTGCAATAGGCTTATTTCTAGTCGGAAACTCGCCCACATCAGCTTTGTTGTAAAATTTTATGACATGCTTTCGGGAACGTGCGATTGTCAATTCATCAAGCAGTTTAAAGAATGATGAGTCCAACTTTTCCAACAGATCCTTAGTCGATCGATTTGGATTCTTTTTCGGATCAGCCCATGATGTAAACTGTTTTTGTGCAGTTTCAAGAGTTTTTGCAATGTCTGTAATACCTGTAGTTTCTGAAAGAGCCTTTTGATTATTTTCGGTAATAAGATTGATTTGATTACGCAAGTCCTTAAGAGTGTTGTTTACAGGCGTTGCAGAAAGCATCAGAACCTTTGTCTTTCCTCCGGCTTTTATAATCTTTTCCATAAGCCATTTGGCCCGATTCATCTTTCGATAGCCTTCAGGAGATTCCGATTCCATCGGATTGCCTTTAAAGTTATGACTTTCGTCAATTACAACCAAATCATACCCAGCCCAATTAAATGTTCTAAAATCAATTCCGTCTGCACCTGATTTTCCTTCTATCCTACCCATATCTGTATGATACAGAACAGTATATTGAAAACGGTCTTTTGCAAGAGTATTTAATTTACTGTTTTTGCTTGCTTGATAAACAGTCCAGTTGCTTCCCAATTTTTTGGGGCAAAGAACTAAAACACGATAGTTGCGAAGTTCAAAATACTTAATTACAGCTAGTGCTTCAAATGTTTTACCTAAGCCAACAGAATCCGCAATAATACAACCATTATGCTTTAAGATTTTATTAATTGCACCTTTTACGCCATCTTTTTGAAATTCATAAAGTTTATTCCATACTTCAGAATCTCTAAATGCAGTTTCATCAAAAAGTTTATTTTCCTTTTGTTCTTCGAGATAATCTTTAAATAAGGCATACAGAGTTTTAAAATAAACAAGTTCAGGTTCATTTTCTTTATAAAGCTGTTCAAGATACTTCAAGACTTCTTCTTTTACATCTTGAACAAGGCCAGTATTATCATCCCAAATTTTATCAAACCATTCTTTTAATTCCGCTTTTTGTCTATCACTATCTACAATAAGATTAAGTTCTATATTGTTTGCCTCTTTCTTTAAACCAAGACCCCTTGTTGTAAAGTTTGAGCTGCCAGAAATTCCGTATGGATAACCTTTGGCATTAGCATCAACGTAATACATTTTACCATGCAAAAAATTAGGTTTTACAATGGATCTAATTTCCACTTTCTTTCGAATCCAATCAGCACATTTTTGAGCAATTCTTTTTTGCGAAAATTTTTCTGTTGGTTGAATTACAAGAGATTCATCTTCAATTTTATAATTTCGTGCATCAACTTTATCAGAAGTGACAAAGGTTGGCTCACCAAAAAGGAATTTCATATTTTTAATGGAGTCTAATTGCTGCCGAAGTCCATAATATGCAAAAATTGTAAAATAAGCAGATACGACTGAGAGTTCTGAATTTTCACGAATAACAGATTTTAAAAAATCTCCAACGCTACCGTAATCTTTATTGTCTCTAATTCCTGAATTCAATGTGGTTTTGGGCATAAACGGGAATACCTCGTTTGTTAAAGCTAATTTATTACATCGTAAATATACATCCTTTTTAGGGAAAGTATGTATAATAGTTATTTTTTTTGCGTTAGAGATCGTTACACTGATGCGGAGAAACTCTCTGCAGCTTCCAAAGTTCCCTAAACAGATTTGAAATACATTCATGCGAAGAGTGTTGAGTTCGAGCAGACCAGTTTTTTAGACTAGATATTCCACTTAAGAAAACATTTCCATTAAGCCGAGGAACTCTGATTTAGAATAAATAATGTTATGGAAGGCGAAAATACTCGATTATCCATCTTACATTGCGGATCTTCCCCAACTCAACCTTCCGCACCAAACTGGTGCATTAAAAAAGCAATTTGCATTTTTTACAAATTGCTTTACACGTCATCCAACCTCCGTGCCAAAAACTTAAGCCATGCGAGAAATGGCGAATCAGGTCTGCCATGACATAGCGAACCCTCAAAGCACCTCTAATTGCAAAGCCTGTTCAATCATCGCAGCTTTGGGGTACTTTTGAATATAATTCTGTATAAGTTGCAAGTCAAGGTCTTGAACTGCGAGCCTGTAATTCAACAAAATTTCTTTGTAGTAATCAAAAGGGAGGCTGTTTTTATTACGCAACAATTCCAATAGCAACCGTTCCCTATTATACATCGTTATTGAAGCTCCGTTATATTCCACCTGAACAGTTCCCAGATAAAGGATATCGCTGTTTTCAAATTTTTGAACAATCTGCGAATCTGTGATTTTCTTCGCCCCACGTCTGGTCGCCAAGTAACATTTTTCGGGAATAGAGTCCGTTAAACCGTAATAGTAAAACGCCGAGTTCAAAGTAAAAACGGCATGAGGATATTTCTTTGAAACAACAGCCATTTCGGATTCATTCTTTTTGTCGGAATAAACTCCGCGATCAAGTCTAAAAAGACGACCTTGGGCAATCGCCTTTTGCATAAGATACTTTGAGCCATATTTTTCCATGCACTGTTTCAAAGTCAATATCATAAATTTTCCAAAAGTATTTAAAATTTATATTTTTACATATCTTTAGTAAAAAAACATTTTTTCACAGAAAAGGCAAGTCCATCTCTAAAACCTCAACTTATACCGCACTTCAAATTGTTCCGGGCGGAATCGGACAACGTCCTTGAAGCTGTATAGGCTAGCATCGGTGTCGTAGAGCAATGCATCGAGTTCCCATGTCACGCCGCCTTCGACAAATTTGTCTATAAGCATCATCTGCTTCCAGGCTGGAACGTTGTATGTTTTGTGGCGTTCGTGTTGGTTTTCGTTTGTATTCGCAAGGATGTTGATGGAATCCCAATTTGCATACCAGAAGAGCAAATCGCTGATGTATTCGTGTTCGCCGGCGATGCTCCAATCGTTTGCGGGGCAAATTTCGGCTTCGAGTTCGTATTCTTTGTACCACTCATGATTTTGTGCGACGAAACTGGCAATGTCCTTTTTCGTGGCGTTGAAGGTGCGGTTGATTTCGTTGTTGAGTTCACGAATACGCTGGTCGATTGTGATCAGCTTTTTCATGTTTGCGAACGTCCAGCGGAATTCCTCGTTCAGTTGATCCCGACGGTCGTTCAGGAATTCGGTGTGGATTTTGGTTTCGAACAAATCCTGTTCAAATCTGCGTTTGGGCATTTCTTCTTGCCATTGTTCAACGCAGCCGCGTTTGCGGCCATTATCGAATACGCGATAGAATTTTTCGAGGATGTCCCACCGCGGTGCACGTGATAAAATTCTAGTCATCTTGGCTCCAGTTTGGCGAATTTAATTCTAGATGGCGGATCATGCTTCGACTTAGCTCAGCACAGGAGTCCGCCATGACGATTTTTCACGAAATATTGTTATTCACTAAAAATACTATTTTACTGCGACAAATAATGTCATATTTAGATTATTTTTGAAAAATTTTCGCCCATTCCCTTGACTTTTCTTTCTGATGGGTTTATATTTTTAGTGCTCATTTGAGTATTTTCGGTAAGAGATTGCTTCGCTCGCAATGACAAAATGTAAAGCCCCGCTGTTTTTGCATGTCCGCAGGGGAAGGAGAAAAAGGATGAATACACAACAGTACACGACACTCAGCAATGCCGATGACGAAAAGAACGAAATCATTGTATATCAGCCGGAAGGGGGCGAATTTCATATAGAAGTTCGCGTGGAACAGGATTCGGTTTGGCTAACGCAGGCCCAGATGGCGGAATTGTTCGGAACAGACCGAACCTCCATCACAAGGCATATCAGGAATATTTATCAAACCAAAGAATTGGAAGAATATTCAACCTGTGCAAAAATTGCACAAGTTCGAACAGAAGGCGGAAGAAAAATTTCACGAACGATTCCTTTCTACAACCTTGATATGATAATTTCCGTAGGCTATCGGGTGAATTCGATTTGTGGTACTCAATTTCGCCGATGGGCAAACAAAATTCTCAAGGAGCACATGCTTAAAGGGTTCAGCGTGAACCAGCGTCTTATTTCTCATGAAAACAAGTTGGAAAATCTTGATTCACGCATGATAAATCTTGAAAAGCAAGTAGATTTTTTCGTGAAAGCAAACCTTCCGCCCAAAGAAGGCGTATTGCAAGCAAAAGCCTATTGGAGCGGTTATGAATTTGCAACACAACTAGTGCGTTCCGCCCAAAAAGAAATCATCATCATTGATCCATTTGCAGACGATACAGCCTTGTCGCTCATGTTCAAGCGAAATCCTGAAGTCAATGCAATCATCTATTCCGCTCGCATCAACCAAACGATGAAAGCCGAATGCGAAAGGCTCAATCGACAATTGCCTCATGTAGAATTACGAAACATGCGTGAAGTCCACGACCGATTTATAATCATCGATGACACAATCTATCATATCGGTGCTTCTATCAAAGATTTAGGAAACTTGCTGACCGCATTTTCTGTATTACAGTTTATTACCAAAGACGACTTGCTCAAAATGGTGAAGTAACAACAGCACCACATTGATAAAAGTCAATCACTAAAAACTCGAATGATGTATTTAGATTTAATTGATTTTGTGACCTAACGTTTACGCAGTTTTATAAAAATTACACGGATCGACTTGACAGAGCCAAACATTACAGTATATATTTGTGCAGTATGAAGAACGAATTAGAAAACACTTTTCTGCTAAACCACGACAAAGACGGCAAAACAGATATTTCCGTGGATATAGAACTGCCCAAAGCGGCAACTATAAAGAAATTCTTTATAGTTCAACAGGATGGCAGAACATGAATACAAGCTTTTCCGCCAAAAGGAATTGGCTAATTTGAAAAGCGATTTCGACTTGTTCTTGGAAGAGACGAAGAAGCTGTCAAACAAAATTTAGAGGTTTATTATGCCAGAGATTACTCGCGGGGAACGCACGGTTCAACTTTTTGCGCACTTGATTTCGAATCCAGACAAAAGCTATTCCATCCGCGATTTGATGGAGGTGTTGCAGATTCCAAAGGGCGAACGCCGCAATGTGCAGCGAGACATGAGTTTTCTCGTGTCCATGAACAACGGGGCGTACATCCAGACGCACGGCAAAGGGCGTTCATTTGTTTACCAGTCCGCCATCAAGACGGCAGACCGCCTGCTGTTTCCGGAATTTGAAAACACGATGTTGCATTTTGTATTCTTGCAGCGTATCGCCAACATCTACCCTGCGACAAGCGAACTGATTTCTACGTTGCTCGAAAAAATCAATAACGCTTTGCCAGATAGCGAGCGCAAGGCTCTCAAACAAGTTTCCGATTCCCTGAACACCAAGATTCTCTTCATGGGGACTCCGCCAAATTTCGAGGAAGACACGAACGACAAACTCAAGACTATTTTGCGGGCTATCCACGACCACCGTAAAATTCTAGTGGATTACGCCACTCCAGAAAGAATGGAAAAGAAAGTGCGCATTCCGCTGATGGTCATCATTTACCAAAACGAGATTTACATTGGCTGCGAGTCGCAAAGCAATCCGGGCAAGACGTACGTTCTCAAGTTCCGCCGCATCAAGAGCGTCGAGCTGACCCAAGAGACTTTCCAAGAGAATCCTAAAGCTATCGAGATGTTCCGCAAGCGAGTCCAGCTCGGCTCCGCCATTTTAGGCACGCAAGACCCGAAAGCCGAAGATGTAGAAATTATTTTCGCTCCAAGCGCTAGATTCTACCTCGACGAGAAGCCGTTCCACCGCTCGATGAAAGTCGAGGAACTGAAAAACGGCCAGTTACGCGTCACGATGAAGGTCGAGGCAAACGAACTACTGTACCGCTGGGTGCTTTCGTACGCAGATTCTGCCGAAGTCCTCAAGCCCTATTCACTCCGCAAACGCCTGCACGATTTTTCAGGTTTCCTATACAGCACCTATTACCAGAGATAAGCAATCCTACTTTTTGCCTAAAATTATCGTTTCCCCTTCCAAACCTCGTAAAAATTTCTAAACTTTAGTGGGTATAATTTTAAAACCAGGATAGGTCCTATTTATGGCAAAAACAACCAAAAAAACAAGTGACATCACCGTGCTCGGTACCGACGCAGAAGCTTTCCGCAAGGCATTTACCGACCACATCCACCACACGCTCGCCCGTAGCAAATACACGGTAACGGATCACGAAAAGTTCCTCGCCGTGGCATACGCCGTGCGTGACCGTCTTGTTGACCGCTGGATCAAGACGCAGAACACTTACTACGAAAAAGACGTCAAGCGCGTCTATTACTTGTCTCTCGAATTTTTGATTGGCCGCACCCTCGGTAACTCCGTCTTGAACCTCGATGTCGAAAGTGCCGTCACCGAAGCTCTTGACGAAATAGGCATGACGCTCGAAGAACTCCGCGAACAGGAAGTCGATGCGGGTCTTGGCAACGGCGGTCTTGGCCGCTTGGCAGCTTGCTTCCTCGACTCCATGGCAACGCTCGAACTCCCGGCGACCGGCATGGGCATCCGTTACGAATACGGCATGTTCAGCCAGAAGATCGTGAACGGCGAACAGGAAGAACAGCCGGACAACTGGCTGCGTCTCCCGAACCCGTGGGAAATCGCTCGCCCGGCTAACGCCATCAAGGTTCCGTTCTACGGCTACGTCGTGAGCTGGATGGACGAAACGGGCAGACTCCGCAATCGTTGGGAAACGAAGGACTACGTGCTCGCCCTCCCCTACGACACGCCGATTCCGGGTTACAAGAACAATACGGTGAACAACCTCCGCCTCTGGAGTGCTAAGTCCGCCGACGATTTCGGCCTCAGCTATTTCAACAACGGCGACTACATCGCCGCCGTGCAGGACATGGAACTTTCCGAAACGATTTCGAAGGTCTTGTACCCGAACGACGCTTCGATGAACGGTAAGGAACTCCGCCTCAAGCAGCAGTACTTCCTCTGCTCCGCTTCTTTGCAGGACATCATCAAGCGCTTCAAGAAGCTCCACAACAACGACTGGAAGCTCTTCCCGGAAAAGGTCGCCATCCAGTTGAACGACACGCACCCGGCTATCTCCATTGCCGAAATGATGCGTATCCTCCTCGACATTGAAAACCTCGAATGGGACGAAGCATGGGATATCGTCACCAAGACGTTCGCTTATACGAACCACACGCTCATGCCGGAAGCTCTTGAAAAGTGGCCGGTCAGCTTGTTCGAAAAGCTCTTGCCGCGTCACCTCCAGATTATTTACGAAATCAACGCTCGTTTCCTCCGCATGGTCTCCATCAAGTGGCCGGGCGACAACGCACGTCTCGCTCGCATGAGCCTCATCGAAGAAGGCGGCTGCAAGATGATCCGCATGGCTTACCTCTCCATCGTGGGTTCGTTTGCTGTGAACGGCGTGGCAGCTCTCCACTCCGACCTCCTCAAGACCACGCTCTTCAAGGACTTCTACGAACTGTGGCCTGAAAAGTTCAACAACAAGACGAACGGCGTGACGCCGCGTCGCTGGGTCCGCAAGGCTAACCCGGCTATGTCCGAACTCATCACC